>Ga0302189_10000002_pt1 | contig 162363 bp, 130 predicted proteins | sample II_Bog_E2_2_FD_194551 | JGI IMG/M metagenome (GOLD analysis project Ga0302189, IMG submission 194551) | Peat permafrost microbial communities from Stordalen Mire near Abisko, Sweden - II_Bog_E2_2 | ecosystem: Environmental > Terrestrial > Soil > Wetlands > Peat | place: Sweden: Abisko...
CTTTTCCAAGTTGAAGCGGAACAAGTGCTGAAAGTGCCACTACTGTTAGAGGAGAGCCCTCGTCTTTGCACCAGTCCGGCGACGGGATTCCTCAGAATTGCGCTTTTGGCTTTACGCAAAATCGCCAATGCGCTCACCGAACCGAAAATCGAGCGGTTCCCCCGGGTTTCACCCGGGGCTATCTTCGATCGTCCCTCCGGGACTAAAAAACGATTGTTGCGGCCAGATGACCGGCTATTCGGACAGAACTCGGCAAAATGGGGGTTCTGTCCGGATTGCCAACCAACCGGACAGAACTCCAGACGAATCGGATATGCGCAAAGGTGGTCTTGCCGGTCAATTGATTTTCAGCGATGCACTCCCAGCCGAAATCATGCGCGCCGGATGAGCCACACAACCAGCACGATTACAATGATTGTTCCTACCAAACCCAAACCTAACATATCGCCCCCTAACGGATACAAAGGGCATCAAGGTTACCCATGCAGGTAAGGTAGGCCTGATTCCGGCTGTCGTCTGATCAAAACCAGCCTCGATCGCGGATCATCGAAATGGGATCTGTGATCGCGCGCTCCAACTTCTTGTCCCCGCATTACAGGCCAACCGGCAGTTCCTACTTGAGCAACATTCGCACACGCCTTTGGCGCGGATGATGCTGATCATCTCCTCAGATGTGCCGAGGGCAGAATCGATTCCGGCTGTCTCAAGAGCTCCACTCCGGCGATGACGAGCCAGATGGCGTGAGCGAGGACGACGATGGCCATGCCGTGGACGTTGAGGCGGAGATGTCCGACCGCGATGAGGACGATGAGCAGGGGCGCGATCACGCAGCCGTAGATGGAGACGCCGCGACCGAGGCCTCCGTTGCGCAGGGCCGCGATGGACCACAACAGGATGGCGAGCGATGCCGCGATGGAGTAAATGCGCGCGAAGGCTTGATTGAACTGGAAGACCGCATCGATGACCAGAGTCCACTGGGGCGCATTGGCCGCGGTGTCGCGGACCATGTGGCGCATGATGCCGGGAATGACGAATCCGCTGACTGAAGTGGCAACCATCAGGGCGACGGCGGCGAAGGCGTAGGTGGCGAGAGCGATCAGGGCGAGGCGGTCCGGGTTGCCGGGAGCTTCGCGCGAGGCCAGGCGGCGGGTGAGGCCGAGGGCTCCGAGAAACAGAAGCAGGAAGCTGACCAGCGCGATGGAGTGAGCGATGCCTGACATCGTCGCCAGGTGCTCAACCTGGTCCGGGGCGAGCGCGCCGCCGGCAGTGGGGTGAATGGCCATGGTTACGATGCCGCCGAGAGAGCCGGCGATGAATGCGAGTCCGGACTTACGATCGTCTGTCATGTGAGGTACTGTAGAGGGAAATGCGCGGCGTTTGGGAAGAGATTTGGCCCAACGCGGCGATACCGAACAAAGGGACCTGCAATGTCCGGCAACGAGACCAAGACCGCGGCAGTGAAGCCGGACAGGCGAGTGATCCGGACGCGCGACACGCTGGGCGATGCCCTGGTGGAACTGATCCGCGAAAAGCCCTTTGACGAAATCACGGTGCGGCAGATCCTGGATCGCGCGGGAGTTGGCCGGTCAACGTTCTACACGCACTATCGCGACAAGGAAGACCTGTTCCTGAGCGATGTGGAGGACTTTTTTGCGCTGTTCTCGACGGCGCTGACCCGGAATGGAGCGGACCTGCGGCGGCTGGTTCCGGTAGCTGAGTTCTGCGCGCATATCGCGGACATGCGCGACTTCATCGCGGCGCTGCACGCCTCGGGCAAGATGGACGATGTGTTCAAACTGGGGCGGGGATTCTTTGCGCGTTCGATCGAGGAGCGGCTTCGTCTGGCGGGCGTCGCCGGAGATCCGGCGCGGCTCGCGGCACAGGCACATGCGCTGGCGGGGAGCCTGTTCGCGCTGATCGATTGGTGGATCGACCACGGGATGAAGACCGATCCGAAGGAGATCGACGCTGTGTTTCACCGTATGGCCTGGAACGGGATTTCAGGCGGCGCCCTGCCGGGCAGCAATCCAGAGAAGAAATGAACGCGAAAGATGGCATGGCGCAAGGCGTCCTATCCGGATGTCTTTGCAAGACCGCGTTGCTCACGGTGTGTTGAGGATGAGGGCGACGCGGCCGGCGATGAGGTCGCTGGGGGCTTCGCCGGGGTCGAGTTCGATGAGGTCGACGGGGAAGTTGATGTTGTGGGGGCGCAGGACCAGGCGGTTGGCGAGGAAGTCGACATAGCGCAGGGTGAGGTGGGCTCCGTGGCGGACGGCGTAGAGGGTAGCCTTGTTGGGGCGGTAGGGCATCAGCGAGGTGTAGTGGCGATCGAGCAGTACGGTTGCATCGGGCAGAAGAAGCGGTTCCATCGGCAGGGCGTCGGCAGAGGAGATGCGCACGGCGACAAAGCGCTGCCAGGCACGGCGGGGTGCGGAGGTGCGCGGACGCAGCGATTCCAGGAGACCGGCAGGCGCCTGGAGCATGGAGTGGACGGCGGAGGGCCGGACGTAGGGCTCAAAGAGCGCCACGGCGTGGGTGACGATGGGGACGGAACTCGATTCGCGGCCGGCCGGGAGGGTTCCGGACTGCTGGAGGGCGGGCAAGAGGTCGGCGGCGGCCATGTGCTGGGCGGCGAGGACGCGGTCAAGCGATTCGAGGGAGAGTTGGCGCTTGCTGCGGAGGAAGTTGGAGAGATGGGACTGGCCCAGTCCGGTTTGGCGCGCCAGAAGGGACACGCTGACCGAGCCTCGTTGAATCCTGCGCAGCAGTTCAAGGCGCAGCCGCTCATGCATTTGTCGAAAGTTCATCTGTGGAAAATCCGCCGCCAGCCATGGCGCAGCAAGCTCGCCGATTTCTCCATGCAATACGATCTGGGCTGATTCGCCTTCATTGTCAACGCTTTATCCCGGAATGGAAAGCGCAGGGGTGGAAAACCGCCTGGGTGCATTGACTCAGGAGAACAGTGTTTCTAGATTGGGTTTACTTCATCTCGTGCTGGCTTGTGGGAATCTTGTTGAACGCGCTTCATTGCCGCAAGGCTGAGCGGGGCGGAAAACCCGCCATGCTCAGCGGCCAATGAACGCTGACCGGGGGACTTGGAGCGGAACCAGAGTAAACGTCTGTGTTGCTGACAGTGTGCGAGGCGGCTTTTACTTCAGGAAAAAGCCACTTGGCATAGTGCTTCCGAAGCACGGCTACCCTGGTTTCGCTGTACGGTCCAATGCGGTTATCCCACCTCCGCCGGAAGACGTCAAGCAGAGACGTCGAGGGCAGGACAGCCGGGATTATTCCAGGATCTGCGCGCTATGAGCATGACAAAAAACGAGAGAGCACAGCCGGCAATCCCTCATCAGGCCGCAAGAAGCCTGAGTTGCCGAGGCTGGTTCTCTTCACCCCGCGGAAAAACGAAAAAAGAGGAAATCCGTCGGGAGAAGCTGCGAACACGGAGATGCAGTCATGGAATTGCGCGTGCAGTTGAAAGTTTGCGAGGGGTGCGGATGTCTTTGGTACCGCACTCAAACACAGGCGAGTGTGTACTGTCTCGGTTGTGAGACGAAACTGAAAGACTTTCCAACGTCGGAAACCCGGAAGCGTCCTGGGCGGCCTGTCCGCAAGACGCTGGTGCGGGTTTGGGCGGTGGCTGAGACAACGGGGGGTGTGCAATGAGCGCAGCACTCCAGTTGCCGATGGTATGGGGAACAGGCGGCGCGCAGGCGGCCTGGCAGGAATTCAGAAAGAGGGAAGAGCCGGAACCGGCAGCCAAGCCGGAAACACGAGCGGTGGCGAAGGCGCCGGCAGCACAGCCGGTGGTGAGCCTGGGGTTCTACAGAAAGCACACAGAGAAGATGCTGCGGCGCTATTTGTATGCCTCGATGCAGGTGGGCAGGTCGCCTTCGATTTTGGGCGATCCGGTGGGGCGGGGTTGGGTTTCAAGCCGGCCGGTGAAGACGTTTGAGGACGCGGTGATTTTTGTTCTCGACGTGGAGGGCTGCCTGAACCAACTGGGCTCGCTGGACCGGCAACTGCTGAGCCGGATCGTGCTGCAGGAGTACACCCAGGCAGAGACGGCGACTCTGCTGGGAATGAGCGTAAGAGCCATCTGTTACAAATTCCCGCAGGCGTTGGACCGGTTGACAGAGAAGCTGCTGGAGACCGGATTGCTGGTAATACCGGATTAATCTGGAGTGAACGAAGAGGCAACAGGCAGAGGGGAGCGGCCTCGGCGCTCCCCTTTTGGCGTGGGATTCGAATGGAGAGGTTGGACCAGTTTTCAGAAAAATCGGGCAGGATGGAGGCAGGAATCCTATATGGGTGACTGGCACAAAAGCGCCGTGCGCCATTCTTGCGACTTTTTCCGTCGCAAGGGTGGGATGCAACCAAGCTCACCCAAAACTACCAATCCCTCTAGATCTAGAACAACACACACATCGGCGTGGCCGCGGCAACGCTTTTTCCTTCCTTACCCAGCTCCCCGGTCTCCGGATTCCGCGCAAACACGCTCAGATTATTCGACACCTGGTTGGCCACCACCATCCAGCGCTCCGTCGGGTCCAGCGTAAAGTTGCGCGGAGTCTTGCCGCCGCAGTCAAACCGCCCGCCCGGCGTCAGGCTGCCCGTCTTCCAGTCGGCCCGGTAAAGATAGAGCGCGTTGTCGCCGCGGTTGGCAAAGTAGACCGTCTTACCGTCCTTTGAAATCACTGTGTCGCAGGCCGAAGTATCGCCTGTGTAGCCCGCCGGTAGCAGGTGGATCGTCGTCACCAGCGTCAGCGCGCCATCCGCCTTGTGCCACTCCAGCACGTCCACCGTGGAAGCCATTTCATTGATGGAGTAGGCCGTATGTCCGTTGGGATGAAAGTGCAGCGTCCGCGGCCCGGCGCCCGGCGCGGAGTGATACGTCCCCGCCGGCGTGAGCTCGGCGGTGGCCGCGTTCAGCTTGTAGATGTGAATCGAATCCCCGCCCAGGTCGTTGATATACGCAAACCGGTTGTCGGGCGAGAAGGACGCAAAGTGCGCATGCGCAGCCTCCTGCCTGTCCGCGTCTGGCCCATGCGCCGTGTAGTGCTCGCTCCAGACTAGAGAGCTCAGCTTGCCATCGGTCACCAGCAAGCTGGCCGCGCTGCCGCCGCCGTAGTCCGCCGCCAGCAGCACGCGGCCTGTGTGATCCAGCGCCACATGGCACGTCCCCTTGCTGGCCGAGTTCTGCGCCGAAAGCTGCGTCAGCTTGCCGTGGTGAACGCCAAAGCTGGCCACCGCGCCCGTGGGCTTGCCATTGAAGCTGTCGAGCTCCGCAGCGGCATAAATAAACTCCCGCCCCGGCGAATAAGTAATCCAATCGACAGTTGAAAGATTGGCCGCAACCCCAGCCGGAGTGATCTCACCCGTCGAAGCATCCCAGTCAAAAGCCAAAATCCCATCCGCCCCACCCGAGCCAACAAAGACGCGCGAGCGGGTTTTCTGCGGAGCACCAGCAACAAGGTGAGGAGCAGCGGTGGCGGCGAGCGTAGCAGCGGAAGCGGAGACAAGAAACGAGCGGCGAGAAAGTGTTTTCATAGCAGAACGATTGTCACCGATAAACCCAACCCCGCGCCAGCACCAGCGGTGCGGCAGCCACCTGCGGTGGGGCAGACGGCGCTTGCGCGCCAAGAACGCAGACATTGTAACGTCCGGATAGGCGACATCCAGAAACTCTCGACTCAACAGGAGCTGTCATCCTGAGCAACTGACTCGCGAACGCGAGTTACGGCTGCAATGACCGCTTCTCAAGGCTTCATCGCAAAAAAAGGCCTGTCATCCTGAGCGAACGGGGCCCCAGGCGTTCTTCAGCCTGGGGGTGGTGAGTCGAAGGATCTGCGGTTGCTTTTGAGACGCATGCGGTGGGAATGCTTCACTTCCGGCTTGGCGACGATACGCCCAGAACAATTCGACCGCGCTACATGGATATAATTGTCGGGACTTCCAGGAATCCGAAAGATGCGCTCAATCTTAGTCCAACTCAGTCAATACAGGGTCTGTCGTCGCGCCGATGTCGCACTGCTCTTTTTAGCCTTGATTGGCCTCGCATCCTCATGCCAAAGGAATGACGCGGCAGGTGGCGAGTTTCGTGCCGCAGCAGCAAACGGCAACCTGGCCAAGGTCCAATCGTTGCTCAAAGACCATCCCGATCTGGCTTTTAGCCATAACAACATCGACGCAACGGCTTTGCACTGGGCCTCGGCGAATGGCCATGAAGATGTGGCGCGGTGCCTGCTCGCCAACAACGCAAATATCAATGCCAGGACCAAGGATGGCCAGACGCCTTTGCACTGGGCAGCTTGGAATGGCCACAAAGACGTGGCGAAGTTGTTGTTGGCCAACAAGGCCGATGTAAATGCCAGAGACAATTACGGCAATACGCCCCTGCGTTCGGCGATCGTCAATGACCACAAAGACGTGGCAGAGTTACTGTTGGCCAACGGGGCTGACGTTAATGCTAAATCCCACAAGGGAACGTCGCCGTGGCAATGGCTGTCGCGGTGGCTTCTGCCCGATAAGTTTGGCGTCGATGCCCAGACAGCTAGAGGATGGACACCGTTGCACGACGCGTCGTATAGGGGCTACAACGATGTGGCGGAGTTGTTGCTGTTGAAAAAAGCCGACGTCAATGCCAAAGACGACACGGGATGGACGCCTTTAAACATGGCCGCATTTTACGATCACAAGGACGTGGTGGTGTTACTGCTGGCCAACAAAGCCGACGTGAATGCCAAGAACGACAATGGTGCGGCGCCTCTGTATCTGGCTGCCGATAAAGGCGAGAAAGACTTAGTTGAGTTGCTGTTGGCCAACAACGCCGATGTTAATGCCAAGGATATGCACGGCTATACACCGTTGCACTGTGCGGCCTATAAGGGCTTCAAGGACATCGTCGAATTGCTGATAGCCAACAAGGCCGATATTAATGCCAATAACAACTATGGCGAGACTCCCTTGCACTGGACTGCGGTTAGTGGGCATGAGGACGTGGCGGAGTTGCTGCTTGCCAGCGGGGCCAACGTCAACGCCGAGACCGAAAGGGGCGTTACGCCTTTGCACTGGGCGGTATCAAGGGGCCACAAGGATGTGGCGAATTTGCTGCGCCAGCACGGTGGTCACGATTTAGGCTCGGATATCTCAGCACTGGGCCGGGGTTGGACTGGCAATTGACTCAATTACTAATGCGTACCCAAACCTCAATTCTGAGTTTGCAATGGCGGAGCCTCTAGTTACGGTTGAATGACCGCCAAACCGGAAACATCGCACAGGCCCAGCGGCCATCCCCTCCACTAAACTAACTCCAGCACCACGAGAGGCTCCCCCTGTCCCACTTCATCAGCTTCGTTCGCATCCCGGCCCTCGCCATCCGCCAGCATCTCCGGCCTCTGCCCCCGCTCGACCTGCTCGAAGAAGACCGCATCCGCATGCGCGTCTGGCCCAACGACATCGACCTCAACCTGCACCTCAACAACGCCCGCTACCTCAGCCAAATGGACTACGCCCGCACCCACCTCCTCGCCCGCACCGGCATCCTCACCCACATCGTCCGCAAGCGCTGGCAGCCGCTCGTCGGCGCCGTCTGGATCACCTACCGCCGCTCACTGCCGCTCTTCGCCGCCTTCACCCTCGCCTCCCGCCTGGTCTGCTGGGACGAGCGCTGGTTCTACATCGAACAAACCTTCACCGGCACGGAAGGCCTGGCGGCAATCGGCTGGGTCAAAGGCGCCCTGCTCGACAAGAGCGGCATCGTCGCCCCGCAGAAAGTCATTGAGAGCATCGCGCCCGGCGCGGTCAGCCCGCCCATGCCCGAATCCATCGCCACCTGGAACGAGCTGACCCGCGAAAAACTCGCCGCCGGATAATCGTGAGGGCGGTAGGCCGTGAGGTTGCCATCGATTAACCGACCCGCAGCCGGTAAAGCTGTGCCCCATCCATCGAGCATCCTTTCGCTCGATGGGTGGGAGGCCACAAAGGACAGCCCGCACCACAATCACCGGTTCAACGAGAAAACCACATTCACCGTCGTCTCCACTTCCACCGGCTGATCGTTGAGCAGGTACGGCTTGTACTGCCAGGTCTTCACCGCGTCCAGCGCCGCCTGTTGCAAAATCGGCGGCCCGCTCACCACGCGCAGATTCTCAATCGTCCCCGTCTTCGAAATGGTGGCCTGCAGCACCACCGTTCCTTCCTGCCGAATGGCGATGCCGATCGACGGATACACCGGAATTGTCTTGCGAAGAATCATCCCCTCCACCATCCTGGAAGGAAGCCGCACTGGCCCCTTTGGCAGCAGCACCACAACCGGCGTGCCACGCTGATGGGAAGACCCAATGCCAATCCCGCCCGGAACGGTGGGCCCCTGATCGAAACTGACGTTGTCGCCGTTGGTGAAAATGGGAGCGGGGTCACCCCCCGTGTCGATGTGGTTGGGGACCAAGCGCGGAGGCATCAGCGATATGGACGTGAAGTTGTTCGCACCCTGCGAAGCATGTGCCGGCTGTTGCGGAGTCGGCTCGTCCGGCGCAGACGGCGGCTGCGGCGCTTCAATCGGCATCGGCCCGGTCTTGAACGGCAAAGCCGCTGGATGGATCAGCGGAATCAGGATCAACGCCATCACGATGGAACCGTTGAAGGTGAACGCCGCCATCATCCATTCGCGGCTGCGGGTCCGGATTCTGCCTGCGGATTCAAAAACGGAGTCTTCAAACATGGCCTGCCTCCCAGAGAAAGTTCAGCCGCGCCGGCCGGGAAGCAGAGTGCTTTTCAAAAGCGCAGGGGGGCGGGCCGCTCTGCGCGCTCCATCACGCGCGGAGAGCGGTGTTCAAGGCCCTCTACCACCCCAACGACGAAGACCTGTCGTTGGGGGCCCCGGCACTTCGCTTATCCCAATCGGAACCACTGTGCTATCTGTAGACACCGCGTACGCAAGAACTGTTCCCGGCAAATATTGCGACTCAACAATTCACGACAAAGCAACGGATGTCATCCTGAGCGAAAGGGGCCCCAGGCGCTCTTCAGCCTGGGGGTGGTGAGTCGAAGGATCTGCGGTTGCTCTTTTGAGCGTTTCACGGCACAAGGACACCAATTTGAAACACCCGCTCCGTGGGTTACACTCCATTCATTCACAACGGTTCACGTTGGAGCATGCATGAAACTGTTTTGCTTGTTTTTTGTTGTTGCAGCCGCACTCGCAAATTCAAAGGCCGTGGCCCAGCAGAAAGACGCTGAAGCTGCGCCCACGCAGCCGGATCCAGCCGCCACCCTTGCCTACATTCACGGCGCATGGGACACGCTCACCCGCTCCATGACCGACTGCCACTCCATGGTGGACATCAAGATCGCCGCCAACTCGGTGCTCTATCTGCCGGCGGAGATGCAGTCAACGCCGGAGTTGGCCGCAATGGAGCAAAAATGCAATGTGCGCGTGGTTGCGTTGCCCCGTCGCATTGAAAAACTCGCCGACGTGCGACCCGAAGAGTTGCGCACGCCCGGCCTGCTCTATCTGCCGAATCCATACGTCGTTCCCGGCGGCCGTTTCAATGAAATGTACGGATGGGATAGTTACTTCATTGTTATCGGACTTGAAGCCGATCACCGCGCCCCGCTGGCCAAAGGAATGGTGGATAACTTCCTGTTTGAGATCGAGCATTATGGCGCTGTTCTTAATGCGAATCGGACTTACTATCTCACCCGCTCACAGCCGCCGTTTCTCACATCGATGATACGCGCGGTCTATGAGAATCCAGCCAGCTTTCCAGCCACTCCCGCAGGCCGTCTTGAAGCCCGCGCCTGGCTCGCCCGCGCCTATACGCTGGCCCAGAAAGACTACTCCACCTGGACCCGTCCCGAGCACAAGGCAGGCATGACCGGCCTGGCGCGCTACTTCGATTACGGCAGCGGACCGGTGCCGGAGATGGCCGACGACAGCACCTACTATCCCGACGTCATCCGCTGGCTCATTGCCCACCCAAAACAAGGCGGCGATGGCTATCTGGTGAAAGGCTCCGAGCATCCCGATGCAGCGGAAGCTGCGCGCTTGAAGCTGGCCAGTTGCGATGTCCAGGCCAGCGTGGTCTGCATGAGGGCGTGGGCCGCGGGTTACCGGCTCAGCCGCGACTTCTATCTCGGCGACCGCGCCATGCGCGAGTCCGGCTTCGATCCCAGCTTCCGCTTCGGCCCCTTCGACGGCGGGACGCATCACTACGCGCCGGTGTGCCTCAACAGCCTGCTCTACCGCTATGAGCGCGACCTGGAACACTTCGCCTACCTGCTCGCCAATCCCGAAGACGCCACCCGCTGGGATCATCGCGCCAAGGCCCGCGCCGGCGCCATGCAGCGCTATCTATGGCGGCCCAAAGAGGGCGTCTTTGCCGACTGGGACTTTGTCCACGCCAAAGCTTCGAGTTATGCCTATGTCACATCGCTCTATCCGTTGTGGGCCGGGGTCGCCCTGCGCGAACAGGCCAGCGAAATGGAAGGCAAGCTCAACCTATTCGAGCGACCCGGCGGCCTATCCATGAGTAACTTCAACTCCGGCATGCAATGGGACGAGCCGTATGGCTGGGCGCCCGCCAACTGGATCGCCGTCGCCGGCCTCGAAGCTACCGGCTATCACGCCGACGCCGCGCGCATTGCCCAGCATTTCGGTGCCACCGTGGACACAGGTTTCGCGCACGACGGCACCATCCGCGAAAAATACAACGTGGTCTCGGGCAACGCCAACGTGCAGGTGAGCGCCGGGTACAAAGTCAACGTGATCGGCTTCGGATGGACCAACGCGGTGTATCTCAAGATGAAAGAAGTTGCGGAGAAGCCAGTGCCCGTCGCCGCCCCGTAGATCACTTCAACCACTGACCGTCTATTCGATGTAACCTTTCCTCGTCCCGCCTCGTAAGCAGGTACAGAAGGGAAAGGGCGGATGCGGAATGAATCGAGTGACGTCCTGAACGAGTTTCGAAGCGGCGATCCGGCCGCGTTCGAAACGCTCTTCCGCCTGCATCGGCACGCGGTGTGCGGCTGGCTGCTGCGCATTGTGCGCAATCACGCGGCTGCCGAGGACTTGACCATTGAAACCTTCTGGCGCATCCACCAGTCCCACGCGCGCTTCGACCCCGCGCAGGGATTTGAGGGCTGGGCTCGCCGCATCGCTACACGCGCCGCGCTCGATTGGCTGCGCACACGGCGGACGGAGTGCGAGTTGCCGGCCGATCTCGCCGCCGCGGCAACCGCCGATCCGGCTATCCGCGCGGAGATTCGCCGGAAGATCGCGCTGGCCTTCTCGCGGCTGCCGCCCAAACTGCGCATTGCCGCCACGCTCGCGGTGATTGAGGAGCTGCCCGGCAAGGAAGTTGCCGAGGCGCTGGGCATCTCCATCGCCGCTCAAAAACTGCGCGTCTTTCGCGCGCTTCGATTGTTGAGAAAGGACCTGGAAAAACAGGGGATCACACCATGAATGAACAAGAACAAGATCGCATGAAGCAGCTATTGAAGCAATCGATGCCGCCAATCGACAGGGACGCCGCACAGGAACGCGACCTCTGGCCCGCAATGCTGCTCCGCATGAATGCCAAATCCGCAGCCTCGCCCCAATCGCTTCCCATCTGGTTCGACTGGGCCGTGCTTGCAGGCCTCATCGCAGTCATCGCCGTGTTCCCATCGTCGATCCCTCTGCTTCTTTACTACCTTTGAACCGGCTCGCGTTCGCGCAGGCCGCGCACTCCGCCTGACGCACCTCACCTGACGCATTTCAACTGAAAGGAGAACGTCATGAAACCGCATCCTTATCTGCGCGCCTACCTCGCGGGAATCTTCATTCCTACGCTTGTGCTTCCCATCCTGCTCACCGTGTTCATCGTCGCCCGCATCGTGGTTAAAATCCCCACGCCCATCGAACAGGTCATGATCTTTCCCATGGCCGTTGTCCCCTCGCTCTTTGGCCTGTGGAATATGCTCTGGCAGGCGTCGCACGTGCGCACCGGAGCGCCCATCGGGCTGCATGGCGCCGTATTGCCGCTGCTGATGGCGCCCATTGGCGCGCTTGTGGCCACGCAGTTGGGTGTTCTGCAATTCGCCGCGCACGGCCTCGTCTGGTTCCAGGCCTGCAGCATTCCCTACGCATGGGTCGCGCCCGGCTTTCTCGTCGCAATGGCAGCGTATTACCTGGTGTGGAAGTACATCGTCGGCACGCTGAACCAGGTGCTCGGCATCGCCTGATATGCAGCCCGAGCGGCTGTGACGCCTGCGAAAGTGTCCCAGCCGCGCTCCATGCACTTCCACTGCGCGCTAGCCTGCTTGCATGAGAAAGCTTCTTGTCGTCCTCTTCATCGTCGCATCGCTCGCGGCGGCCTCATCGTCAACCGCGCAAACATTGGATTGGGAGACCATCCAGCAGATCCATCCCACTACTCCCATCACCGTCGTCGCGCAGAAGCAATTCCACTGCAACTTTGAAGCAGCCAACACCGACAAGCTTTTCTGCCTCGTGGTTCCAACCAACCTGCTTCCATTCGTGAACATAAAACCTTCTGAACTCGTGTTTGATCGCGCCGACGTTCGCGAAGTGCGCCTTGCGCCTGATGACTGGTCGAAGGGATACCTTGATCTAATTCTGGGCGCAGGAGGAGGCGGTGGTTGGGATGCCAATCATCAGCCCACTGGCTTCGGCGGGGTCAAACTTGGCGGAGCACTCGCTCTCGATCTGCAATACGATCGCATCCAGGGCCACAACGGATTCTCCACCGCAGGCTCAGCAGTAATTCCGATGTTCAGAATCCCATCTCCAAAGCTGAATCAGGACAAGATGTTCCTCAGAACTTATGCCGAGCCGGGAATCGGCTACCGCGCAGGAGGCGGCACATTCGGCTTCTACTCCAGCGCAAAGGTGCTCTTTGTTTTGTTCTCGGTTCCCAAGTGGGCCGAATCTTCGCCCTATGTTGAGTTCGAGCGCCGCTTCCCCTTCAACTCACCGCTCCAGGGCGACAACCGACTGACGATTGGGGTGATGCTCGCAGTTTGCCAGCACTGCGGAGTCGAGTAACCTGCGTTACGCACCCGGCGAGAAGAAATCGTCAAGCCCGGCGCGGTGCGCATGCGCTTCCATCGCCGCCTGGATCTCCAGCGCCAGGGCCAGCGCGTTGCGTCCCTGGCGCGCCGTCACGCGCGGCTGTTGCCGACTCCGCACCGCATCAAGAAACGACTGAATCTCCAGCCGCAGCGGCTCGCCGGGCGTAACCTCCGGCTTTGAAAAACTCAAGCCCGCCTTCGACGCTTCGGGGCTCACAAGCTGCGCAATCACCGCCGGATCGATCTTGGCCATCGCCGCAAACTGCGCAATCATTGCCGGATCAATCTTCTTCAAGTCGATCTTTCCCGACGCAATGCCCTCCGCAATTCCCGGCGGAAGCAGCGCGGCAACATGCGGCGGCAACGCCGCAATCAAGTCGGCTGGCGAAGCCTTGGCCGCGCCTCCGTCCACGCGAATCACCAGCAAATCCTGGCGCGCATAATCGATGGACACATACTGGCGAGGCTCAAAGAAGCGCAGCTTGCGCACCCGCTCCGTCGACACGCGCGAGGCCGTGAAATTCGCCACGCAGCCCGATTCAAACTCCACGCGCACGTTGGCGATGTCCACCTTCGGCGAAAGAATCGGCAGGCCCACCGCCCGCACCTCGCGCACCGCGGAATTCGCAAACGTGAGCACGATGTCCAGGTCGTGAATCATCAGGTCCAGCACCACGTCCACATCCAGCGAGCGAGGCGTGAAGATGGAAAGCCGGTGCGCCTCAAAGAACATCGGCCGCCGCAGTTGCGGCTGAATGGCGAGCACCGCCGGATTGAACCGTTCCAGATGACCGGGCTGCAAAATGCGCTTGCCCTTGTCCGCAATCGCAATCAGATCGTCGGCCTCGGCCAGGGTTGCGGCCAGCGGCTTCTCCACCAGCAGATCAAGCCCCGCGTCCAGCAGAGCAGCAGCCACCGCATGGTGATGAACCGTGGGAACCGCGACCGTGGCCGCATTCAGCTTGAGATCGGCGGCAAGCAGTTCATCCACCGATGCAAAGACAGGAATCGCATACTGCGCCGCGGCTTCGGCGGCGCGCGCAGCATCCGGCTCAACGGCTGCCGCCAACGCAACCCCCTGGCCGGCGGTTTCCAGTTCGCGGTAGACACGGAGGTGATTGCGGCCAAAGGCGCCTGCCCCGGCAACAGCGACACGCAGAATGGATTCGCCGGCTATGCCCCAGCCCCTTTGCCTTCCACTGCCTGCAAACACCGGCCGTAGAGCTCAAGCAGTTGCGTCACATGCTCGTCCGGCTTGGGTGTGGCCGAGCCGCTGAATCCCGTGGAGGGCACCGTTGCGCGGCCCACGCCTGTGGTTCCGGCCACAAACTTCAGCAGATCGAGAGCGATGTCTTCATTGCGGCGGGCGCCAAGGCCCGCACTGGTAATAGCTTCCATTGGGAAAAGTCTCCAACAGGGATGCTAGCAGAAACAGCACGGAGCCAGACTCAGAGAGCGGTACGCACCCAGGGCAATCGCATTTGAACCTTCATGGCAAGCAAACGTCTCAGGCTGCCGTACAGACTCCATCGAAGGTGCTTTGTAACAGGGCCTGACTTCAGTCGGGCCGCAAAACGCTCCCAAAAAGAATCTGGGCTTTAGCCCCTGCCGCATTTCGAGCCGCCTGTCGTCTCCTTATCCACCTTTCCCATCGCGCGCAAGCGCTTTTCTTCCAAATTTCAACCCAAGCTTTTTCAAACGCGATTGCCCTGGGTACGCACCGCTCCGTTGCCGAATCGCTGTTCAATTGCGAACACGTTCTTTCGATACCGGACAGATGCCGCCGGGCAGGCGAATCCACAGAAGCGTGAACCCGTTTGAGAATAGGTAACTTACGCGCAAAAACGAAATGGCTACCGGAATGCTCCGAGGACAGTACATATTGGTCCGTGTGGAGGCTCTCATGCAGCGATTTTTCTACGATTTTCGCTTTGCCGTTCGACAACTGCGCAAGACTCCGGGACTGGCGCTGCTGGCCATTGTGACGCTGGCCCTCGGCGTGGGCGCAAACACGGCCATCTTCACCGTGATTGAGAGCGTGCTGCTGCGCCCGCTGCCCTACCTTCACGCCGACCGCCTGGTCTACATCTCGCCCGCAAGCGACAAGCCGGGCCTGGGAGCGATTTCCTGGCTCAACTATCGCGATATTCGCGCCCAATCGAAGCTGCTCAACGATGCAGTCGGCTACTCGGAAGACGGCAGCGTGATCGAGAGCCAGGATGGCTCGCTCAGTGTGGCTGCCCCGCGCGTCACCACCAACCTCTTTTCCATGCTCGGCGCGCGACCGCTGCTCGGCCGCACGTTCATCGATTCAGAAGGGCTGCCCGACGGACCGAAGGTCGTGCTGCTGTCAGAGAGCTTGTGGCGCGGAAGCTTTCACGCCGATCCGGCCATTGTGGGGCAAGCCGTGAAAATCGGCGGCGAATTCCATACCGTTGTGGGCGTCATGCCGGCTGCCTTCCATTTTCCCGAGACCATGGGCGCGGACATGCGCAAGGGACTCTGGCTCCCCTTGCAGCCAACGGCTGAAATGCTGAATAGCCGCGGGTATGACTTCTTTGATATGGTGGCCGACCTGCGTCCCGGCGTGACCCTCGCGCAAGCTCAACAGGAGCTGAACGCGATTGCCGCACACATTCCCAAAACAAGTGACGGCGCCGCCTTTCAATTCCAGACCGGACTCTACCAGGAAGGCCTCACCGGTCCAATACGCCCGGTTCTCTTTGCACTCTTCGGCGCCCTGGCTTTGGTGCTTCTGATCGCATGCGCCAACGTCTCCAATCTGCTGATTGCGCGCTGCCTTGGCCGCCAGCAGGAGTTCGCGGTCCGCGCGGCCCTTGGCGCAACCCGCATGCGCCTCATCCGCCAGATGCTGGCCGAGGGCATGACACTCAGTCTGCTCGGTTGCGGTCTCGGTGTGGCGCTCGCTCAACTGGCCATGGTGGCCGTGAGCAAGCTGCCCGATGGAACCATTCCGCGCCCTGACGCCATCGCGATCCATTGGACCGTCGTGCTCGTCCTTGCAGCCATCGCCATTCTCACCACGGTGCTTTCGTCGCTGCTTCCCGCGCTGCTGGTGGCGCGCGCCAATCCCCAGGCTGCGTTGCAGGCGGCTTCGCGCGGCATCGGTTCCCGCTCAGTCAGCGGCAGATTGAGCGGCGCCCTGGTCGCCGGCGAAGTCGCGCTCTCCACCCTTCTCCTGGTTGGAACCGGCCTGCTCTTCCATACCCTCTGGAATCTCGAACAATCGCGCCTGGGCTTTGAAACCGCGCACCTGAGCAGCTTCACCGCCATGCCTGCCGATGCGGCGGGGTTCTCCGCATTGGCTGTCTCAGAGGACACGGCCCACGCGCCCATCTCCGTGGCCACGCTTGTTTACGAGCCAATCCTCGATCGCATCCGCCAGGTGCCCGGCGTTGAAAGCGCCGCGTTGATCACTTCGCCCCCTTTGTCGGACATGCATCTGGGCACAAGCTTCAACATTGTGGACCAGCCGACGGATCGGGCCAAAAGGCCGCAGAGCACAATCACCGCTGTGAGCGCCGGCTACGCGCAAACCATGGGCACTCCCATTGTGCGCGGGCGCATGATTGGCAACGGCGATGCAGCCACTACTCCCTTCGTCGCAGTCATCAACGAGACGCTCGCAAAGAAGTATTTCCAAGGAAAAGACCCGCTCGGCAAGCAGATCGATCTCGGCGGCAAGCGTACCGGGATGATCAAGCCCTACACCATCGTCGGCGTCCTCGGCGACCAGGTGGAGGACAGCCCCGGCAGTTCAACGTCGCCCATGATCTTCGTGTCTCAACAGCAGATTCCAACCACCTCGCTCTTCTACCAGGCCCTGCTGAAAACACAGGTCTCCTTCGTCGTCAAAACGCGCGGCGACATCCCGGTAGCCGCGGACATGCGCGCACTCTTCCACCAGAACGCTCCCGGATTTGCGCTCGATTCCTTCCAAACCATGCAGGAAGCCGTCGAGAAAAGCACCTTCAGCCAGCGTCTCGGCTTGTATCTTGTCGGCTCGTTCGCCGGCCTCGCCGTGGCCATGGTGTTCGCCGGCCTCTACGGCGTTCTCTCGCAACTGGTGAGCTACCGCCGCCGCGAAATTGGCGTGCGCATGGCGCTCGGCGCAACCCGCACCAGCGTCGCGCAACTCGTTCTTCGCCAGGGATCTGTCCTGGTTGGAGCCGGCCTCGGCGTGGGCCTGATACTGGCCTTCGCCAGCGGACGCCTCGTAAAAAGCTTCCTCTACCAGGTGAAGCCGGTGGACGCATGGACCTACGCCGGTGCGGCTTTGGCGCTCACCCTGATCGGCCTCACCGCCGCAGTTCTTCCCGCCCGCAAAGCCGCCTCCATCCAGCCCATGGAAGCCCTCCGCGAGGATTAGCGATTCACCGAATCAGCTCACTGCGAAGCGCCAGCCGGACCTGACGATTTCCGCTTCTTGCGCTTAGAGGTTAGCCAGCTCAGATCTTGTGTTGTGGTGTTTTTCCATTCACCCTGCTAACCTCTTTTCATGCAGATTACCGTCGACATTCCGGATGAGTTCGCCGCCCAGGTCAAAGCTCGCGGCCTGACTCCAGAGGGCTATGTCCGGAGTTTGATCGATGATGCTGTCCGCACCGCTCCCGCGCCGCTCCCCCCTCCCAAGCCGAAGATGAATTTGGAGGAATTCTTCCGGGCAATGTCCGCATATTCCGACAAGATTCCTCAACTTCCCGATGAAGCCTTCACTCGCGAGAGTTTCTATCAGGACCACCACTGATGGCCCCAGTGCAGGGGTATTTGGTCGACACCAATGTTCTTTTGCGGCTCTCCCGGCTAGATGACCCGCGGCAACAAATCGTCAAAGCCGCTATCAATGAACTGAACAGCCGAGGCGCAGGTTTATACTTCGTGTTACAGAGCATTGCTGAGTTCTGGAACGTCTGCACCCGGCCCACAGAGCGGAACGGCTTCGGCCTCTCCATTACCGAGACCAGCCAATGCGTCGAACAACTGGAACGCGCGATGACGTTCCTGCCCGATACCGGCGGAGTCTATCCTATCTGGCGTCAACTGGTCGTCGAACATAACGTGCGCGGCGTGCAGGTGCATGATGCGCGTCTCGCCGCCATCATGCAGGTTTATGGCCTGACCCACATCCTGACCATGAATCAGCCGGATTTTCTGCGTTTTACCGGCATACAAGCAATCCATCCCCATCAAGTGCTGCCATAATCGCGCTACTCTAGGACCCATGCACACGGCCTACATCGGAATGGGCGCGAACCTGGCCAGCCATGCCGGATCTCCCGACGCGACGCTCGCCGCCGCGGCCGCGCGCCTTGAATCCCTGGGCCGCGTAGTTCGCCGCTCTTCGCTCTACTCCACCGATCCGGTCGGCTTTGCCGCCCAGCCGCGCTTTGTCAATGCGGTTGTAGCCCTGGAAACCGGCCTCGATCCTCATGCCTTGCTGGCCGCCCTTCTCCGCATCGAACAGGACTTCGGCCGCGACCGCGCCTCCAGCTTCCAAAACGGCCCCCGCACCCTCGACCTCGACATTTTGCTCTTCGCCAGCGTCCACCTCACTGAGCCCGGACTGGTGATTCCCCATCCGCGTCTTGCCGACCGGGCCTTTGTCCTCGTCCCGCTCAATGAAATAGCTGGGTCAGTCATTGACCCGGCAAGCGGCGCATCCGTGTCACAATTGCTCCAACGTCTCTACGCAAATGGTGAAAGCACAACCGATGCCGTGGTTCAGGTGCAAAGCGAGGTTTGGCGCCGTGGCGCTGACCGGGATGTTGCTGTCCCCGGCGACCCTCTGCGCACAATCCACTGTGACAATAACCGTTGAAGACTCCCGCGGCGCAACGCTGCCCTCAGCCACCGTCGTGGACCCCGCCGGCAAACTGCTCGGCCGCACCGACGCATCCGGAAAACTGGCTTTCTCCTGCACCGCCCCCTGCCTTGTGCGCGTAGCTGCCCCGGGCTTCGCCGATCAAACCGCCGAAATCTCCGCCCCCACAACCCTCCGCCTCCAGCCCGCCGCAAATTCCGAACAAGTCACGGTAACCGCGTATCGCGCCCCGCTCGCCTCGCTGGAAAGCCCTGTAGCCACGCGGTTGCTCTCGGAGCAAGCCCTCAGCACCACCGCCGCGCCCACCCTCGACGACCAACTCCGCCAGCTTCCCGGCCTGGAGCTTTTTCGCCGCTCCAGTTCCCTGGTCGCCAACCCCTCCTCGCAGGGAATGAGCCTGCGCGCCCTCGGTTCCACCTCCGCCAGCCGCACCCTCCTGGCAGAAGATGACGTCCCCCTCAACGACGCCTTCGCCGGCACCATCCACTGGCTTGAAACGCCCGAGCTCGCCATCCAGCGCATCGAACTGCTCCGGGGCGGCGCCAGCGACCTCTACGGCTCCAGCGCCATCGGCGGCGTGGTCACCGTGGTCCCCGTGCACCCCACCGCCAATGACGCTGAACTCCGCTCCAGCTACGGCGCGCAGAACACCTACGACGACAGCCTCCAGCTCCAGACCAAACACGGCCCCTTTGGCGCGCTCGCCGCTGGCGGCGTCCTCGGCACCGACGGCTACATCCAGGAGTCGCCCGCGCAGCGCGGCCCCGTCGACATCGACAGCAACGTCCACAGCCAGAACGGCCTGTTGCTGGCCGAGCGCGTCCGCGAGCCGCTCCGGCTCTTTCTGCGCGGCAGCGGCTTCAATGAGGCCCGCAACAACGGCACGCCCTTCCAGACCAACGGAACCCGCCTCTGGCGCTACTCCACCGGCGGCGACTGGCAGGGCCCCCGCAACGCCTCCCTCACTCTGCGCCTCTACGGGTCAACCGACCACTTCCGCCAGACGTTTTCCTCCATCTCCAACCTGCCCACCCCCGCCGAGCCCGCCTGCTCCTACCGCTGCGGTGAAAACCCGTCCAAGTTTTCCCTCACCCCCAACAATGAACTCGGCGCGGCAACCCATTGGAGCCAGCCGCTCGGCGCCGGCCTGCTCCTGGTCGCCGGAGCGGACACCCACGATGTCCGCGTCTGGGATCGCGAACAAAGCTACGGCAGCTCCACCGCCCTCACCAATCTGCACGACCACCAGCGCGACTCCGGCGCATACGCCGAGGGGATGTGGGTCCGCAAAAACTGGACCCTCACTGCCTCCGGCCGCATCGACTGGTTCCAGAACTACGACGGCCAAAAACTCCAATGGCTCGGCGCCTTCTGGACTCCATCCTCCACCCAGCCGCCGCAATTCGATCAGCGCTTCTTCGACCCCCGCATCGGCCTCTCGCGCAAGATCAAAGACCATTGGGCCGTCTCCGCCTCGGCCTTCCGCGCCTTTCGCGCGCCCACGGCCAACGAGCTCTACCGCTCCACGCAGGTCGGCAATCTGCTCACCCTCCCCAACGGCAACCTGTTCAGCGAGCGCGCCACCGGCTGGGAAACCGGCCTGGCCTCTCAATGGCATTGGGGCAGCATCCGCACCAGCTACTTCCTCACCCAGGTCAACCGCCCCATTGACGCGGTCACCACCAACCCCGCCTCATCGCCCATCCTGCTCATGCGCGAAAACCTGGGCCAGATCGAAAGCCGCGGCGTTTCGCTGGATTATGAATTGACTCCGCTCCATTGGCTGGCACTCGACGGCGGCTATCAATACGCCCACGCCACCGTCACCAACGACAGCCAGACCCCGGCCCTCGTCGGGAACTGGATTCCCGAGGTAGCCCGCAACCTGGCCACACTGAACCTGCGGGCCTTCCGCCCAAAACTCGGCACCCTCACCCTTCAGGGCCGCCTCAGCGGCCGTCAGTTCGACGACGACGCCAACGCCTACCTGCTCCACGGCTACTTCCGCCTCGACGTGTACGCCTCCCACGACATCCGCGCCCGCTTCCAGCTCTTCGCCGCCGGAGAAAACCTCTTCAACCGCCAGATCGAAGACTCCAAAACCCCCACCACCACATTAGGCATGCCCAGAGTAGCCCGCGCCGGCTTTCTCCTTCGCTTCGGCCGAACCGGCAAATAAAACTTCGACTAAAAATGAGGGTTGTCATCCTGAGCGGGTGATAGAACTTCTGCATCACATTGTTTTCATTGCACATAACATGCCAATTTTCGGCTGTGTAGGAACTGCGCAGGACAATTGTGCAAATCTCAGCCAATACGGGTTTCTCTGAGCCTCCTGGGCACGAGGAGCATACTGCTTCTCGCGGCGGTGAACACTCGCAGAGATTTCTCTGTCAAGGCCACACGTCTGGCGCGCGTTCATCGAAGCGAAGTGGAGAGCCTTTACAGATAGTGTAGCGGAGAGTATGCGCAACCGGGAGCATTATTCTGAGACGGATCTGCGCAAATCTCGCTGTATAGAGCATCGGCTTTTTAAGCCGGAGGACGATGATAGAGGCTGTGACGAAACTCGAAGCCACCAATCTCGATGGGCAGTCTCTCCTTTTTCGTTGACAACGCCCAAAGGCACCCTTCATTCTGGTGCTAGTTCTTCCCAATTCTTCCCGCAATTTATGGTTTCCCCTGAAACTCTTTCAGAGTTGCTTGCGGTCCTCTACTCGGCCCCCCTGCAGCAACAGCAGTGGCAAAGCTTTCTTGCGCTTCTCTGCCGGCACACGGACGCCCGTTTCGCTGTGCTCATCTGCGCCGACACTCGTTTGGGCCTTTCCATCCGGTCCAAGGCGGGGTCTCCCGAGGTGGAACGGAGCATCATTGTCTATAACGAGCAATATGGCCGCAGCGACCCCTTCCGGACTGCGATCATTCGCACTCCCCGCACTGGGGTTGTTCAGGCAGACGAACTCCTCCCGAATGAAGGTCTCCTGAGAACAGATATGTATCGCGATGTCCTGGTTCCGCTTGGGGCGCGCTACGGAACCATCCTCTTCCTCACCGTCGGCTTGCGTCGCATGGAAGCCATCAGCCTCTGGCGCAATTTTGACGACGGGCCCATGGACGAAGACGGCAATCGCCTCCTCAACTTGGTCTTCCCGCACATACAGAAAGCACTGGAAATCCGCCAGGTGCTTGGTGTGGCGCAGCAGCGCATTGCCGGCGCGGAGGCGATGGTCGATGCCAGCGCCACGCCGACTTTCCTGCTGACATGGCAAGGACGCGTGCTCCATTCGAACCCAGCTGCCGAGTCGCTGCTGCGTGAAGCGGATGGGCTCTTTCTCCAGGACAAGTTCCTGGCAGCAACAGAGCGCGGTTCAAGAGAACCCCTGCGTAACCTGCTCATGAATACCAGGCTGCCTGTTCCCGATGCGTCCGGCACTTTGACACCGGCTGTTCTGGCGCTGGATCGGAGCCCGAACCGCCGACCACTCCAGTTGCTTGCCTCTCCTCTGACGCAGGCCCATCGCACCAAATCCAGAGCCGACCTGGTGCTCCTGGTCACGGACCCCGATAAGCCAGTCAATTTCCCTGATGATGCTTTGCGCACCCTCTTCGGTTTCACACCGGCTCAGGTCGACGTGGCTGTCGGTCTATTAATGGGTTACTCCCTTGAAGAGATCGCCAGTCTTCGCGGCGTCTCCGTGGGAACGGTCCGCAACCAACTCAAGGCCATGTTGAGTAAAACGGGAACCAGCCGCCAGAGTGATCTAATCCGTCTGCTGATGACTCTGCCGCAGGCCGCCAGTACGAACTAATTTGCCGGTTTATCCCATTTGGGACATGCGCATAACGTACGAGCCGACCTAATCTTCAATCTATTCATTTGGATGTCTCTGGCATTTCGAGCGTCAGCTCGAACGCTCGGGCCAACGAGGTGTATCGATGAAGATGCCGAAAATATTTCCAGGACAGTCCATTTCAACCCAACGGTTCCTCACTGCGCCCTCAGAGTTGTGGATGGACACCTTCTCATCGACTCTCGTACTTGGCCTGACTCGGGTCGCATGCTTTGCCGTAGCCATCCTGGGACTCGCAACAGTGGGCTGCGGCAATGGTTCATCGAACCCGGTTCCCTCAATAAGCTCTGCCTCGCCCGCTTCTGCCACCGCGGGTGGGAGCGCCTTTACGCTCACGGTGAATGGAAGCAATTTCGTTTCCGCTTCCACGGTCCATTGGAACGGCAGCAGCCGGTCGACCACATTCGTCAGCGCCTCCCAGCTAACGGCCTCCATTAGCGCTTCCGATATCGCTTCTGCCGGCAGTGCAAAAATTACGGTTGTGAATCCGTCGCCCGGCGGTGGTGCATCGGCGCCACTCGCTTTTACGGTCAACGCGCCCGCGCCCACCGTCAGTATCTCGGTCAACCCCACCTCTCTTACATTGGGCTCCAGCGCGACACTTACATGGTCATCCACAAATGCCACTTCCTGCACTGCGGCAGGAGGATGGAGCGGACCTCAGTCCACCAGCGGGACTCAATCCGTTACTCCCACCGCCGCCGGCACCGTGACCTACAGCCTGACATGCGCCGGGACAGGCGGCAGTGGCAGCGCGTCCGCCACGCTCATTGTCAACACGCCCGCACCCGCCGTCAGCATCTCGGTCAACCCCACCTCTCTTACATTGGGCTCCAGCGCAACAGTTACATGGTCATCCACAAATGCCACTTCTTGCACTGCGGCAGGAGGATGGAGCGGGCCTCAGCCCACCAGCGGGACTCAATCGGTTGCGCCGACCGCCGCCGGCACCGTGACTTACAGCCTGACATGCGCCGGGACAGGCGGCAGTGGCAGCGCGTCCGCCACGCTCACCGTCAACGCGCCCGCACCCACCGTGAGCATCTCAGTCAATCCAACCTCTCTGACATTGGGCTCCAGCGCAACACTTACGTGGTCATCCACAAATGCCACTTCCTGCACTGCGGGTGGCGCGTGGAGCGGAACGCTCGCCACAACGGGCTCTCAGTCAGTCACACCGGCTGCCAGCGGTTCGATCGGCTACGATCTGACCTGTTCCGGCACGGGCGGCAGCAGCGATGCATCCGCCGCGCTGAGCGTGGCTCCCGCCTCTCCCTTGGCAAACTTCACCTCATACGACTATGGCTTTCCCTATGACGCGACTACTCCGGGCCTGACGGCGGCATTGAGTGCAACTCCATCGCAGCTAGTCTGGGTTGGAGGATTTGGCGAACTAACAGGAACCGAGTATTCCCGGAACAATATCGATCCAAACCATCAAAAGATCGTCATCGGATATGTTGATGTCCCGGAAGCAACTGCTCATTGGTCACCCGAGCTTTTCGTGAATGGAACCGTGCCGTCATGGTTCGGAAATCCATTGGGCCTCTACGGAATCTATTCGGTTCAATATTGGAATCCGGCCTGGGAACCCATCATCTTCAAGCAGATCGATAATGTCATTAACCAGGGTTATGACGGGGTGATGCTCGACGTGCTCTATGGGGATGCAGAGTGGTCATCGGGCAACAGTTACAACAATCCCGTTTACGCCAACGCTACTCCCGCAATGGCAACTCTTGTTTCAGACATTCTGGCACACATCAAGAGTAAGAACTTGACAAACTTTTATGTGATTGGCTCAAACCCCACTGGCCTGGTGCTTACATCTCCCTCCTCGTTGAATGGCCTTGATGGAATCCTCTACGACAGCCTGTTCTATAACGGCAACTCGATCGGCGTGTATCAGGGATCGGCACAGACGAACTGGTATGCGCAGAGTTCACCCCTCTACCAGAAGATGGGTCTACCCATTTTCGTCATCGATTATCCTCCGACGGGAGACGTTACAGCCGATCTGCAAACGCTGGAGTATGCGACAAACCAGGGCTGGATGCCAACTATAAGCCCTGACGCCTCTCAGGGAATTACGCCCGGGTCCAGCTTTCTTGCGACTGGGCCCTACATGTTCATGGCTACCTTTTCAAATTCTGCCATTACCGGCTCGACGAACGCCATCAATTTTATCTCGGGGGGCTGGACATCCAGCGCAACCCTGACGGGCGGGAACATGGGAGACTATTTCATCGGCGGCCCCGGGACCAACGCGATCACTGCCGGTTCCGGAGACGATACGATATACGCTCACCCGCAATCATCAATGTACAAGAACAAGATTGCAATCGACGTTTCTTCAACCGTGATCGGGACAGCAACCACGCCGTCCGTTGCAGTTCAATTGAATGGTTCCACCGTAGTTCAGGCCACCCCAATCGCCTCTGCCTATCCAACAAACACGCAGGAGCTGCTGGTCGACACATTGTCTGTATCGTCGATTTCATCTCTGCAAATCACAGTCTCAAATGCCAGCTATACGGACCAGAACAACTACTCCAACCTAGAACTCGATTCAATGACCTACAACGGGAGAACGATACTTCTCTCCGCTGGAACTTATTCGGCTGGCGGTAGTTCAGATGGATTCAGTTACAGCAATAACGGCACCATAGGGTTCAGCGCGGATTCGTTTGCGATGGTGCCGGCCTACCCCTCAGACAACGCTGACGTGATCAACGGAGGTGGCGGCACCAACACTGTCGTCTATCGGGGTCCATCCAGCAACTACACGTTCGCCAAGCAGAGTAACGGCTCTTGGCTGGTGACCTCCGCGTCAACAGCCGAGGGACCTGACACATTAACCAACGTCCAAGTACTTCAGTTTTCTGACAAGCAAGTGACATTGCCTTGATTCCCCAATTCCGCTCACAGTCAGACGCGGCGGATTATTCGGAAACCCGGAAACCCGGGGGAAACCCGGGGACAGACGGGATGTTCCCAGAGGCGGGTGGCCCCGGTTTCACACGGAATCCTATCAAGTTGAAACCCGGGGACAGGCGGGATGTTCCCAGAACCATCGGTCAGCAGCGGAAAGTCGGCAAACCTTCGCTGATCTGTCTCTGCGAAATGGTCGGCCAAGCCAACGCCCCAAACCACGCGGCAAGCCCTATCATTCCCCCCAAAAGAAATCTTCGCCAGTTTTGCCGATCATTACGCGCATTCGGCGCACAATGAATTTATGATGTCCTTCAAAACTGGGAACCTGGCAATCAGGCCCGTGCGAGCCTCCCGCGAGCGTCTGCCCCACCGCAGGTGGTTTGCCGATCATTACGCGCATTCGGCGCACAATGGTTTCATGGTGGTTGAAAAGCGGCGGAAAAAACCAATGCCTGGGGTCAACTGATTGATTGCAAGTACTTTGACTTTAACCCGCCTGAAATCATCGAGATAGGGCCAGACCCATGCCTTATCCCGATGAAAACAAGATACTTGTCTAAAAAGTACGGGGGGAGTGGGGGGCCTGGTCCATAGTGGTATAGACCGGGCTGCGCCTGCCGCAAGACCAGGCAGTGCGCCAGTCCGCCCCCCCCAAGGGCGAGCATCCGCCTCACCGCAGGTAGCTAACCGGCGCGAAGCGCCGCTGACCGAGCGAAGCGAGACTAACCGGCGCGGAGCGCCGCTAACCGAGCGAAGCGAGACTAACCGGCGCGCAGCGCCGCTAACTCCGCTACCAGTAAAATCAACAGGTGCCTCTATCCTTCGACATCCTCGCCGAGTCAGAGCCCGGCGGACGCCGCGCCCAGCTCCATTTGCCTCACCAGACCGTCGAGACCCCGGTCTTCATGCCCGTCGGCACTGCCGGAACCGTCAAGGCCGTTCCCCAGGACGTGCTTGAAACCCTCGGCGCGCAGATCATCCTGGGCAACACCTATCACCTCTACCTGCGCCCCGGCCACGAGCCCATCCGCCGCATGGGCGGCCTGCACAAATTCATCAGTTGGCCGCGCGCCCTGCTCACGGATTCCGGCGGCTTTCAGGTCTTCTCGCTCAGCCAGCTCCGCAAGGTCACCGACGAGGGCGTCCGTTTCCGCTCGCACCTGGACGGCAGCAGCCACTTCTTCACCCCCGAGCACTCCATGGACGTGCAGATCGCCCTTGGCGCCGACATCGCCATGGCCTTCGACGAGTGCACCGAATACCCCGCCGACCGGGCTCGAGCCCAAGAAAGCCTGCGGCTGACCATGGCCTGGGCAGAGCGCTCGCTGAATCGCTTCCGCGCCCATCGGCATGAAGTCCCGTGGCACGATCAGCTGGGCGGCCGCACGCAGTCCCTCTTCGGTATCGTGCAGGGCGGCATGTACCGCGACCTCCGCCGCGAGAGCGCCGAGCGTCTCATTGAAATGGATTTTGACGGCTACGCCATCGGCGGCCTCAGCGTCGGCGAGCCCCGCGACCTGACCCTGGAGATGATCTCCGAGGTCCTGCCGCTGTTGCCCAAGGACAAGCCGCGCTACGTCATGGGCGTCGGCTACCCCGACGAGATTGAGCAGTACGCCCGCATGGGCGTGGACATGATGGATTGCGTGCTGCCCACCCGCGCCGCCCGCCACGGCCTGCTCTTCACCAGCGAAGGCCGGCTGAACATCAAAGGCAAACGCTATTCCGAAGACCAGGGGCCGCCCGACCCCAATTGCGACTGCATGGTCTGCCGCCGCTATTCGCGCGCTTATTTGCGCCACCTGATGCAGTCCGGCGAAGCGCTTTCCGGCACGCTCAACTCCATCCACAACCTGGCGTATTACCTCGGCATCATGGAGCGCGTCCGCAAAAGCCTCCATCCCCAGGGATGAAGGCTCTCGCTTAACCATTGATGGCCGGGCCCAGCAGCGACTTCAGCGCCTGCACGTATTCGGTCAGCGCCTGCCGGCCGGCTTCCGTCATGCGGTAAAGCGTCTGCGGCTTGCGCTGCACAAACTTCTTCTCCACCGCAATGTAGCCTGCTTCTTCCAGCTTCAGCAGTTGCGCGCCCAGGTTGCCGTCTGTGGAACCGGTTTTGACGCGCAGCCAGGTAAACTCCGCCTCTTCCACGCCCGCGAGGAGCGAAAGCAGGGCCAGGCGCAGCTTCCCGTGAATCACGGGATTCAGCTCCGGCAGCTCAGGCATGGATCGCCCCCTGCCTGCGCGAGCGCGCTTCCGCCACCATGCCGTAGACGCCGAAGACAATCTGGCAGAGGAAGATGGCCAGCAAAAACACCAGCGAACTCTGTGTGACGTTGGAAAACAGCGAAATCACAGCCGCCGCCCACCATACTACTGCGCAGGCAAACTGCACCTTCCAGCGCAGAATGAAGCTGGAAGCCGCGTTGGTTGTGCCCAGCATGGCCGCAATAATCGCAATGAATACCTGCTGCTCGACCCGGCCGCTGATGCCCAGTGAAAGCAGCAGGATAAACATCGAGATGCCCATGGCCATCCACATCGCCGCAATGGCGCGGCTGATGGTGGTAGACGGCCGCTTGCCCTGCTTGCGCGCCCCAATCACGATCGTGAGCACGCAGCTCAGCGACATAGTCACCGGCCAGGCCAGGTATTGCCTCCCCCAGATCGGTCCCAGAAAACTCGTTGAAGACCACAGAATGGCCACATAGTAGGCCACGCCCCAGAGCAGGAAGACCCATCCCCAGCTCTCGGTGCCACGCCGGCCCTCGGCGATCATGTTCTCGATCAGGCTCAGCCTGTCCTTCAGTTCCATCTCCATCTCATTCAGGTTTTCGGTCATTGGAGTCCTCCTTGGACGCCTTATAATCAACAGAGTTGTCTCTGTTATGGAGTACTCTAATTTATAGAGTATTGAGAGTCAAGCCTTTTTTTGATTTTTTTTGCTGTTATTGTGTGGGTTTACGCCTAAGTTGAAAGTTCGACCCCATCAAGTGAAAGCCGGTACCCCATAAGTTGAAAGTGAAGCAGAGCGATGCCGCCAACGGCATCGTGCTTGCGGCGCATTTCTTCCCCTTCAGATAACCAGTTCAACGGATTTGATCGAGAAGTTCCCACCCGGCCGCTACGGAAGTCCGGGGATCAAGTCCCGATAGAACGCGCACCCCACACTTACCAATTTCCTCGAGCATCTCTATCGTGCTCTTCGTTGGGAATGAGGAGAGTGAGCAATAAGTGACAGCCTGAGAGAAGAAAACACAGGTACTTTCCCAAGCATGAGTACTACCCGCCGCCTATAGCTTTAGGGGACAAAGGCAATTGTTTCAGAAACTGGAGGTATTCATGCCCCTAACTGTTGTACTTGCCGTTTGCCTGGATTCGACCTCACTCGCGATTCACGACTCGGACTGGAAATCTGCGGGGTACATCGTCACAGCAGCGGGATCGATAAGAGAGGCGACGGAGCGGTTTAAGGCCGGTGATTTTGACCTGGTGCTCCTGGGGCATTCCATAGCTCCAGAAAACAGGGAGCGGCTCACATTCTTGATTCGTGCCTCCGGTTCCCGTGTGCCCGTGGCGTCCATTGGAAAAGCCGTGGGCGATTGCGACACCTTTGCAGACGCAACGTTCGGGAACGAGCCGACCGAATTGCTCCTGGGTATGGGCGAATTGGTGGCCAGGAGCGCGAAAATACTGGCGATGCGAAAGGTCCAGAACGACTTGCCAGCGTTTAAGTTGCCGCGGAGCGCTTAGGAGCCGGGGGCACCGTGGGGCCTCCTTCTCTCCAGAATTGACTGTTGATGGTCCCGGACAAAATTGGGCCAGGAAGCGCGATTTTGACTGTCGGCATTTGAGAATTCCTTGGCCGTCAGATACGAAGCCAGAAGTCGACCACCACGTTGAACAGGAAGCGAGAGCAACGATGTTAGAAGGTCTTGGCGCCATGCTGCCGCGGTCGGAATCGCAAAAGGGTCAGAGAACGGCGCTTGGGGCCGAAGCCCTGGCTCAGTCCTTTCTGGATAATCTGTTCTTTGTGCAGGGCAGATCTCTTGAGCGGGCAACAGTGAACGATCTTTATCTGGCGCTCGCACACACGGTGCGCGACCGAATAGTTGAGCGGTGGATATCGACGCTTAAGAACTATCAGGCGCAGGATGTACGCGTGGTCTGCTATTTGTCGGCGGAATTCCTGACCGGGCCCCATCTTGCGAACAACCTGATCAACCTGGGAATCTACGACGAGACTGAGCAGGCGATGCGACAACTGGGCATTGACCTGAATGTTCTGATCGAACAGGAAGAAGAGCCTGGCCTGGGCAACGGCGGACTGGGGCGGCTTGCTTCCTGCTTCATGGACTCCCTTGCGACCCTGGACATTCCTGCAATCGGCTACGGCATCCGCTACGAATACGGAATCTTTGATCAGCAGATTCGCGACGGATGGCAGGTGGAGTCTACCGACAACTGGTTGCGGCTTGGAAATCCCTGGGCTTTGGAGCGGCCCGAGGACGGGTTTGAGGTAAAGCTGGGAGGGCGCAGCGAAAGCTACACCGACGGTGAGGGACAGTCGCGGGTGAGGTGGATTCCGAACAAGGTAGTGCGCGGGGTTCCTCACGACACGCCGATTCTGGGCTACCGGACCAACACCGTAAATACCATGCGCTTATGGGCGGCGCAGGCCATTGAGAGCTTCGACTTTGAGACTTTCAATCACGGGGATTTTGTCGGCGCTGTTGCCGACAAGGTGTCGTCGGAGAACATCTCAAAGATTCTTTACCCGAATGATGAAGATGTTCAGGGCAAGGAGTTGAGGTTAGCCCAGCAGTTCTTCTTCGTCTCATGCAGCCTGCAGCACATCCTGGATATTCAAGCTTCGCAAAATCGACCACTGGCAGAGCTGCATCGGAACTTTGCCATTCAAATGAACGACACGCATCCCGCAATCGCGGTGGCAGAGATGATGCGGCTGTTGGTTGACGAGCACTCCATGGAGTGGGATGCGGCCTGGCATGTCACTCAACAAACCATGTCCTATACGAACCATACACTTCTGCCTGAGGCCCTGGAGCAGTGGTCTCGCACCTTGTTCGGCTCGCTCCTTCCGCGCCACCTGCAGATCGTCGAAGAGATCAACCGGCGGCACCTGGCAGATGTTCGGCAGCGATTTCCCGGCGACGAGGAGCGCGTGCAGCGGCTCTCGCTGATCAATGAACACGGGAGCAACGGCGAAAAATCAGTACGCATGGCGCATTTGGCCTCACTCGGAAGTCATGCGATTAATGGGGTGGCGGCGCTGCACACCGAGTTATTGAAGACGAATGTGCTCCGCGACTTTTATGCGCTCAGTCCGGAGAAGTTCTCGAACAAGACCAACGGGGTGACGCCGCGCCGATGGATGGTGTTGAGCAATCCCCGCCTTGCGGAACTGCTCACGGCACGCGTTGGCCCGGCGTGGATACGCGACATTGAGAAGTTGCGCAGGTTGGAGCCCATGGTTGGCGATGCGGAGTTCTGCGAGGAATGGAGAGCGATCAAGCGGGACAACAAGGTTCAGCTTTCCGCATACATCCTTGACCGTTTGGGAATTGCGGCCGACCCCGACTCGATGTTCGATGTGCTGGTCAAGCGGTTGCATGAGTACAAACGTCAACACTTGCAAGTTCTCCACATTATCACTTTGTTCAAGCGCATTCAGCACAATCCGAACGCAGAGCTGGTGCCGCGGACCTTCATCTTTGGTGGAAAGGCTGCGCCGGGATATCACATGGCGAAGCTGATCATCAAGTTGATCCACTCTGTTGGAGAAGCTATCAATTCAGATCCGATCGTAAGGGGAAGGCTGAAGGTCGTTTTTCTGCCCGACTACAGCGTAAAGCTGGGTCAGAGGGTGTACCCCGCAGCCGATCTTTCCGAACAGATTTCTCTGGCCGGCAAGGAAGCCTCTGGAACAGGAAACATGAAGTTTGCCATGAATGGAGCGCTCACGATCGGAACGCTGGATGGCGCAAACGTCGAGATCCGCGAAGAGGTCGGGGCGGATAACTTCTTCCTTTTCGGGCTTACGGCATCCGATGTCGAGAAGCGCAGGCAGGAGGGCTACAATCCGCGTACCATCTACGAGTCGAATGCGAACCTGCGCGAAGTGATCGATTCACTGACAAGCGGCGAGTTTTCCCGCGGCGACAGACACTTGTTCCAGCCCCTGGTCAACTCTCTGCTGACCAACGACGACTATATGCTTCTCGCCGACTATCAGTCCTACCTCGATTGTCAGGACACGGTGAGCTTGGCCTTCGGGAACCAGGAACATTGGACCCGCATGTCCATCCTTAACGTGGCGCGAATCGGCAAGTTCTCATCGGACCGCTCAATCCGGGATTATTGTGCCGACATCTGGAAGACCTGGCCAGTGAGTATTCAGATATAACCGATGGGGAAATTTGGAGCAGATGGTGGGTCGCTCTAGCTTGGAAATGTTCGGGAAATGGATCGAGTTCCGATCTTGTCTTCGGTCCTTGGGCGGGAGGTACCCGCTCGACCGCAGCATCCATCCCCCCTGCACGGACAAATGACTTGGATGGATGCTGTGATCCTATCGCGATCGTCAGAACGCGGCTGTTCGATCGACTGATTGAACAAAGAGCGCAAAAAGCCGATAGGACTGTCGCTGCCTGCATGACTGTGGGCGTGGCCGGAGAGGAACGCGTTAAATGGCGTTTTTTAATTGGAACGATAACCTGAGTGTCGGCGTTAAAGCGTCGGATGACGATCACAAGAAACTGATTGATATGCTGAATCGCCTGTATGAAGGGATGAAGAGCGGGCAGGGCAAGGAGGTCGTCGGGAAAGTTCTTGATGACCTGGTCAGCTACACCAAATTCCATTTCGCCCGCGAAGAAGAGTTCTTTGCCAAGACCGGATATCCTGCGGTTGAACACAAGAAAGAACACAAGGATCTGGTGAAGCAGGCGGAGGAGTTGCAATCAAGATACAAAAGCGGCGAGACTGCGCTCTCAATCGCGACGTTGGATTTTCTAAAAGACTGGCTTACCGTCCACATTCAAGGTACCGACAAAAAATACTCCAGTCATCTTAACGCTAACGGGATTTGCTAGCCTCGCAAAGCAGAACACTGGGCACTGCGGGGCGCAGGACGCTCGTAATCAAGCCAGCGCTCCCCGCGCAGCACTGAGCTATCGTCGCTATCGAGGGATAGGCGTATCGGCTTGCGGCCGTGAGCCACAAGATTTTCAATCCAATACTCGGCTACTTTTCCGCATTGATGCTAACTGGGCAGCGAGCTGCCTTGCGCAATAGTACTCCGTGCGGATTTGAGGCTCAGAGTGAAAAACTGCGCCTTTGGCATCCCGGAGGCCAGGGAGTAGAGTGGTAATTCTCTGAAGGCCTCGTGCATTGCACAACGCCGCAAGAGACTCCATCTGAAGGACCAATGCCGTTGAGCAATCCGGAATTAGGCGGTCGAATGCAATGCCGCTTCGGTCCACGCAACCGCATCCACGTAGTCCTTCGCCAACTCTTGCTGGTTCAGGTTATCGGTTTGGGTTGCTGCGTCGCACCCGGCCCAGTCGCCGCGCTCGAAGCTTTCAAGCCATCCCAGCAGGACGCGCTCCGGGTTCTTCGTTCCCATAAGCGCCTCACGGATTTTGTCGTCGAGCGGCAGCGCCGGAGCCAGGTCATTCATCGACTGGCCCTGCATGGCCGGCAAGAGGCTCAACAGCCCCAGCAAATACTGTTCGAACGGTTGCAGGTTTCGCTTGAGTCCGGCTACTTCGCAGAATCGTCCCCTCACCATTGCCATACACAAAAGTTCGGGAGGCTGAGAGCCATTAAACTCACTCGCGATTGCCATCGTGGCAATGCGGCGAAAGGCATCGTCACCCACCGCCAGCAGCGCCACCTCGATCGAGTCTACCGCCTGGCGCATTGCCCAGATTGGCGAGTTGACAAGCCGCAGCAACTGGTAGGTGATAGGACCGTCGCGCTTTACGATTTGGCTGACGTTGCGTAGATCCAGGGGATTCTGCTGCAACGCTTTCAGAAGATCGATCCGTAATATCTGGTTGACGGGTGGCCTGCGGTTCCTCATTGGCACGGAATGGCAGAAGTAATATCCTTCAAAGAGCACAAATCCCTCTTCACGTGCCTTGGAGTAGTCCGCTTGGGTGTCGACGCGCTTCGCCAGCATGGCAACGGTCTTGCCATGCATTTGCTCAAGAATTCCCCGTCGTTCCAGTGGCTGGGTCCGAGCAAAGTCCACCTTAATGTAATCTGCAAGTTCGACCAGCGGCTTGAGTTGTGGCTGGCCTCTGTAATCATCCAACGCGACCCGGAATCCGAGTGCCTTTAGCCGCTGGCACGCGAGAATCAGATCAGGCGAGATTTCCGGAGGTGGCGCTATTTCCAGAACCGTGAGGGTCGAGGGCAGCGTCTGCAAAAGCCGATCGCTCAACTCCTGCAATGGACAGCTCACAAAGGCCGTCAGTTTGCCGGTCAGCTTCTTCAACTCGCTGGGCTTGTGAAGACCAAAGAACGCCGCCGTGTCTGCCATGGTGCGAGAGACTGGCCGCCCGTTCCTTTCCGACTCCGTTCCTTCCCGGAAAAGCAACTCATAAGCATGCACGCGACCGCGCAGATCGAGAATCGGCTGGCGTGCCACCAAACAAAGTCGGCCAGAAGCGTTGAGCCCCGTTTCTTCAAAGGTGCAGATCGCTCGAACTGGAGTCGCCATAGATTTCCATCCACTTCCATCAAGGCCTTAACAGCATTGCAACCTGCGGGATCATGTGCACCCTGAACACACCCTTCGCCCGCGCTCCGCCCTTCATCGGCGGTATCCCTCTTGTCTTATCGACAGAGGATACTTCTCTGTTCAGGCTTGGAATTCAACAAAATGCTTGGAAATCCGCATTCTCCAGCGATGCGGTTGGAGCTGTTATGGGCCCGTCCCGTGGATTATCGGTCCGGTGGTCATTTCACGCCATTTGCCTGATCCGCGGCCAAATTCCTCGAATGTGAGATGCGATTACAAAAAAAATCTTGCAGTACAAATAAATTGTGATAACCTCCACCCATCGGCAGTTCAACAAAAGTTAACGAAGAGGTGCATCGATGCGTATTCTTCCCCGTGCGGCTTCTCTTTTCCCTCAACACTTCAAGACGGAAGCGTCGATGATGCCGCAGCACCGGCTCAGGTCAGGGGGGACTTGTCTCTCAAAAGAAGCATCGAGGTCAGCACCGGGCTTTAAGAGTTTTCCTTGTCGAAAGCCAGCCGGATTGCTGAGTATGCTCGCTGCGATGTTCTTGTGCGTGGTCCCTCTTGCCTTATCCCAGACGGCCACAACCGGTGAACTGCGCGGGACGGTCAAAGACGTTTCAGGAGCGCTCATTCCAAATGCGGCGATCACGGTGACCAACCAGGGAACTGGCGAGCGCCGCACATTGGCGTCCGGGTCGGACGGCGCATTTGTTGTTCCGCTTCTCCAGCCAGGGAAATACCGCGTTGAAATTGCACCGGCGGGGTTCGAGCGCGACATCCATCAGGATGTGGTGATTCTGGTAACGGAAACAACCGTGGTGAATGCGCACCTCAAGATCGGCTCGGTTGCGACGACGGTCGAGGTTGAAGACAACCCGCCACTGATTGAAACCACCACGAACTCGCTTGGCGATGTGGTGGGTTCCGATCAGGTCCAGTCGCTCCCTCTGGTGAATCGCAATTTCACCGAGATCATGGACCTTTCGGCCGGCGTTACTTCCGCAGTAACGCGCGCCGATGAGCTTGGCCGCGGAAGCGGCGGCGAGGTTCCATCCACTGAAGACGCCGGCATGAACGTGCAGGGCGCGCGCGCCAGCGACAACAACTTCCAGATCAATGGCGTCAATGTGAACGACTTCGGCGGATCCGGTCTCGGCATCGCCATCCCCAACCCAGACACCATTCAGGAGTTCAGAGTTCAGACCGGAATGTACGACGCTGAATACGGCAGAGACGCCGGTGCGAATGTGGATCTCGTCACCAGGACCGGATCGAACGCATTCCATGGAGATATCTTCGAGTTCTGGCGGAACGACGTTCTCAACGCGAATGACTACTTTGTAAAAGGGGCAGGCGATCCGCGTCCAGAGCTGAAGCAGAATCAGTTTGGTGCGACTCTCGGCGGCCCGGTGATCAAAGAAAAACTTCTCTTTTTCGGCTCCTATCAAGGCACACGTCAGATCAATGCGGTCCAGGGACGCCAGCAATTTCCATCGTGGCCGATCACAGACGATCGCACCCCTGCGGGACTTGGAGCGGTATTTGCCGGCCAGCGAGGAGTCTTCCAGAATCAATTCGGAGGCGTCGGGCCCGCGATTGCGGCGGATGGATCGAACATCAACCCCGTCGCGCTGGCGTTGTTGCAGTTCAAGCTTCCCAACGGAAAATATCTCTATCCATCGCCCGATCCAACGAATGATCTGGTGACTCTAACCGAGCCAGCGACCTTCAACGAAGACCAGTTCATGGGCAACTTTGAGTACATTCAGTCTTCGAAAGATACCATCGAAGGCCGGTTCTTTGACGCGAAGTCGAGCGAGTCGAATCAATTCGGCGGAGGCGGAAACCTGCCCGGCGCTCCTGACGCGACCGATCAGACTTACCTTGTGGCGTCGCTTTCAGATAATTACGTGATCAGCTCGAATCTCTTCAACCAGGTTCGACTCGGCTATGCGCTCAGCATCAGCAACAGCACGCCCCATTCGCCCTTCTCGTTTTCGGGCTTGGGAGTTACCAGCGCCTTGCAAAATAACGCGCTCCCAAACATCAGCATCGCAGGCTCAGACAATTTGAATGTCGGCCAGTTCTCTCCGTATACCCAGGACAACTACGATCTTGAAGACAGCTTCTCTTGGGTTCACGGCCGCCACAGCTTCCGTTTGGGTGGTGGGATTACGCGTTCGTTTCAGATAAATAAGGGCCAGAATTACTATGGCACCGTCGAGTTTCAATCCTGGCCGGACTTTATCCTCGGCCTGGATGGCGCCAATAATGGAACCGCCGCGATCACATCGCAATTTGGTCTCCCAAACGGTTTCAGCAATGTGCTCGTCAGTGTCGACCTGCTTGGAATTCTTACGGCGCCGACGCGTACCTGGGAGGCCTCCGGTTACTTCCAGGACGACTACAAGTTAACGCCTCAGCTCACGCTCAATCTCGGACTTCGCGATGAATGGCTTCCGCCGTTTTCTTCGCTGAAGGGCCGCGCCACCAACCTGAATCCGGCCCTGGTGAATCCGAATCCACCGGCCTCGGGAGCATTGAACGGCTATGTCGTTCCGGCGAACTATAGCGGGACCATTCCGATGGGTGTAACTCAATCGTCGATCAACCAATTCGCCCCGGGCGCCGACAACAATACTTTCGGACCGCGTATCGGCCTCGCTTATAGTATGTCTCCGCACAGTGACCAGATTGTCTTGCGCGGTGGCTACGGCATCTATTACTCGGCCATCACCGGCAACAGCCAGTTCCAATCGGTGCCGTCGCTTCCCTGGGCCAACCTGGGCATCGACGAGCCTCCGTTTAACGGCACCGCCAGCTTTCAGTATCCGTTCCTCGAGCCCATTACACCGCTCTCAGCATTTCCGTTCTTCGAGCCGTATACTCCATCGTCCGACATCAGTTTCATTGCCACGCAGCAGAAGATCCGTCCGGGTATCACCCAGGAATACACTCTGAATCTGCAAACGCAAATCAACAAGACCCTGTTGTTTCAGTTGGGTTATGTGGGATCGGGCGCAAACCACCTGATGTATTCGCATTCCATTAATCAGGCCGGCCTCGCGACTGCCACCAATCCGATTCGCGGACAAACCACCAGCACGCTGGGCAATCTTACCTCGCGCGTGCCTGACGAGGGATTTGACCCGGCAAACTTCCTTGAACAGGTCTCCGAAGGCCGCTCGAATTACAACGCACTTGAGGCCACCCTCAAGCAGAACTTCACCAAGGGCCTGCAGTTCCTGGCTACGTACACCTGGTCAAAGACCATGGCTACAGGAGCCACGAGTATCGTCGGCAGCACATTTGGCGGCGGATCGTATGGTGATCAGAACAACCTCTATGCCGACTACGGGCCAGCCGATTTCAGCCGGCCGCAGCGTGTCACTGTCAGCGCCATCTACAAGCTTCCCAATCTGAAAGATGGATCGAGCCTGGCCAAGAGGCTCACCAACGGCTGGGAGGTCCTCGGCGTTGCAACCTTGCAGTCCGGGAACTCGCTGAGCTTTACCAATGTCAACAGCTCCAACCTCTTCGGCATCTCGAATGATCACGCCTATCTCGATCCGACTATCCCCGGATGTAACTCGGTGGCTTTGCACGGCTCGGTCGAGAAGCGTCTCGGCGGATTCTTCAATACCAACTGCTTTACCGACCCACCAACCGTTAGTTCCGATGGCGGAACGGCCTTCGGCAATACGCGGCCCGGTATGTTGCGCGGTCCTGACCAGCATAACCTCGATCTTTCGCTCGGTAAGATGACGCCGATTGCAGGCAGCGATCGATTGAATCTTGAATTCCGCGCGGAGTTCTTCAACGCATTCAATTCGGCACAGTTCGCCAATCCAGACACCGCATTCAGCGATGGAGCAGCCTTCGGTCAAATTACAGGGACATCGGTCGCTCCGCGCATCGGCCAACTCGCCTTGAAGCTGCATTTCTAGAGAACATCCGAATAAGTCTGGGGTATATCTCTTTGAAACGGCGCCGAGTTTGTCGCGTTATAGGCGCGGCAAACCCGGCGCTCACTTTATCTCTTGAGGGATTGTCTGCAATGCCAGAACAGGCTTTTACCGCTGCAATTGAGAACTATCTCCTGGCCGATTTGAAGTACACTGGCCCAGAGTATTCCAGACCGGAGATCGCACTATCTAGTCCCAGTGGAAATGGAAACACCCGCTTCGCCCCAGGGGACAAATGTTGAGGGGATGTTATGACGAAGGCTGCATGGTTCTCCCCGTTGGCGTTCGGCGTCCTATCTGTGGCCCTGGCGATTGCGAGCCCGCAAGCGGGTTACGCACAAGCGCCCAATGACAGCGCTCTACTGAACAATCTTACCTTTCGCAATATAGGACCGTTCGATGGCGGCCGCGCGACGACCGGCGTGGGTGTCCCAGGGAATAATCAGCTTTACTATATGGGGGCCACAGGCGGCGGGGTGTGGAAGAGTGAGGACGGAGGCCAGTCGTGGCGCAACATAAGCGATGGCTTCTTCAACACCGGGTCCATCGGAGATATTGCGGTCTTTGGTGGAGATCCGAACATCCTCTACGTGGGCACTGGCGAGGCTCCGATTCGCGGCCAGATGTCGTCTTACGGGGATGGAGTCTATAAATCGACAGACGCCGGCAAGACGTGGACGCACCTCGGACTTGAGAAGACGATGCAGATTTCGCGCGTCGTGGTTCACCCGACCAATCCCAACATTGTGTATATCGCCGCGCAAGGTGACCGCTGGGCGCCATCGGATGATCGCGGCATCTATAAATCCACTGACGGCGGCGTCACGTGGAAGAAGATCCTGTTCTCATCAGACATTGCGGGCGCCAGCGAACTGCAGATGGACCCTTACGATCCCGATGTGCTTTACGCAGCGTTTTGGGATGTACAGCGCCTTCCCTGGATGATCCGCTCCGGCGGACCCGGCTCGGGCATTTGGAAGTCCACCGATGGAGGCGGGCACTGGATGAAGTTGAAGGCCGGCCTGCCCAAGGTCATGGGGAAGATCCGCCTCGCGGTCTCGCCGGCGAACAACAATCGCATCTATGCCGCGATCGAGAATGACAAGTCCGGCCTCTTCTGTTCCGACGACGCGGGGCGGACATGGCGACAGGTCAACGACGGCGGCGGCCTGGCGACGCGACCCTGGTACTATCTGGGTCTGGCGGCCGATCCGAAGAATGTCGACACGGTCTATGTTTCCGGGGCTTCGCTCCTAAAAAGCAAGGACGGCGGCAAAACCTTCGTCGAAGTGAAAACGCGCCACAGCGACACTCATACGCTGTGGATCAATTCGGCCGATCCACAGAACATGATCGACACGGACGACGGTGGCGCCGAAGTCAGCTTCACCGGCGGGAGGAGCTGGACGGAAATTGAGAATCAGCCGACGGCGCAGTTCTACACTGTGCGCGCCGACGATCTGTTTCCATACCATCTCTATAGCGGCCAGCAGGATACCGAGGCGATGCAGGTGGCGAGCCGCACTTTCGGCGGGGGTGAGGTCGGCGTTCGGCCGAATTGGAAGCCGATTGTAAGCAATGAAGCGGCGCGGCCTTCGTTTGACCCGAAGAATCCGCGGTTCGTCTTCACCAGCAACTACCACGGCACACTGACGCGCACTGACATGGAGTCGGGGCTTGGGCATGACGTGAGTCCCTGGCCGGGCCAGAAACTGGGTTTCGACGCCGCGCAGATGACCTATCGCTTCAATTGGAGCCCGCCGACCATCTGGTCACCGTTTGATGTGAGGATCATTTACTTCGGCGCCAACGTACTGTTCCGCACCAAAGACCAGGGCGTGACCTGGGATGTGATCTCGCCCGACCTTACCCGCAATGAACAGGACAAGCACGGCCGCAGCGGCCTTTGGTGGCACGACGGTTCAGGTGGAGAAATCTACAATACGATTTACGCCATCGCCGAATCGCCGCTCGAACGAGGGAACATCTGGGTGGGCACCGACGACGGGCTTGTGCAGATGACCCGCGACGACGGCAAGACCTGGACCAACGTGACGCCGAAGGATTGGGCTCCGGGCTGGGTGTATACCATCGAACCGAGCCAGCACGACAAGGGCAGCGCCTATGTAGCCATTTCGCGGCATCGCACTGGCGATAGGTCGCCGCACTTCTATAAGACCACCAACTACGGAGAGACCTGGACCGATCTCGCCGCCACGCTGCCGCAGGATGCTCCAGCGCGCGTGCTGCGCGAGGATCCGGTGCGCAAGGGCATGCTGTATGCCGCCACCGAATACATGATGTGGATCTCGTTCGACGACGGCGCGCATTGGCGCCCGCTCCAACAGAACCTGCCGCATTCACCTTTCTCTGACATCCTGGTGCACGACAGCGATCTGCTCGTGTCCACCGAGGGTCGCGGCTTCTGGATTCTGGACGACATCACGACCTTGCGCCAATTGTCGCCGGACGCCGCCAAATCCGAAGTCACGCTGTTTAAGCCGCGCGACACCTATCGTATCCCCGCTGGTGGCGGAGGCCCTCAGCGGGAGATGGGATTCCGGGCCCCGACCAATCCTCCCAATGGCGTGATTATTCGTTACGCCCTGGCGGACGCGGTGCCGGCGTCCGAGACCCTGAAGCTGGATATCCTCGACGCAAGCGGCGCGGTGGTGCGTGGCTACACCTCGGCGCCGCCGCCAAAGCCGAAACCCGATGCGGCTAAGGAAAAAGATGCGAAGGCCGAGGGCGCCGCGAAACCGAATGCCCAAGCTGGAAGTGAAGCCACGCCAACCAATAGCGAACCGGGACAAGGCGGACGCGATAGCGCCCAAACAGGAAGCGGCGGACGCGGTGGAAATGGAGTTCCTCCACCAACGAGCTTGAGCACCGCCCGCGGGCTCAACCAGGCAATTTGGGATCTCCGTGGTCCGCCGGTGACCGGCGCCAGCGGCAACGGGCCGATGATGCCCCAGGGCCATTACACCGCACGCCTGACCCTGGGTTCGACAGCCGCGTCCCAGGCCTTCGACGTGGTCGCCGATCCGCGCGCGCAGAGTACGGCGGATGAGGAAAATGAACGTCTGGCCCTCACGCGCCACATCATGGAAGTGACCACCACCACCAACGCCACGTACAACGAACTGCGGGATGTGCTGAAGCAGGCGCGCGATCTTGAGAAGCAGGTGAAGGCCAAATCATCCGCGGCCGAGGTGGCACTCGAGTCATTTGTTGACGAGCTCGAGCAGATCGAACATCGCTTCCAGCCGCCATGGTCCCGAGGTCCGGGTAGCCAGATGATATTGAATGCGGGTATGGGTCCAGTGGCGCAATCTGGTCCAGTTCAAAACGCGATCGACGGCGGCGAGGGGCCTATCAACCAAGGCGACAAGCTGCGCGCCAGGGAAGTGGAAGCGTTGTGCGTTCAGGTGCGCGCCGAAGCCGACGCCGCGATGAACACCGCTATTCCCAATATCAACGCCGTGCTTGGTTCCGCCGGTCTTTCGCCCGCCATCGCTCGCCATCCGGGCGCCGCTGCACCGCAGGGCGAAGATGCAGGCGACGAAAGTCTGGAGGACTCGGATACGAACCAGGATTAATCGCGAAACTAATCCAGTTCTTCCAGGTTCAACTTTCGTCGAGCTTACTCTTGATGAGACACCCCGATCAGATCGATCTCTTCGAGCGGTTCTGTGAAGGAAAGTCGTAGCAGCCTTACTTGAGGCTTAGTGACCCTCCGCCCTGAAAAGAACGAAAGCCTGCGCGTCGCTGGAGAATTGGGCGCGAACTTTCGGGTCCATGTAGGCGGCGTGGCCTCCCTCATAGCGAACAAACTTGATTCTCATGCGCGCGCCGGGATCGAGATTGAGATGGCTGATGGTGTATTCGGTCGCGGCGAAGGGGGTGGAGAAATCGTAATAGCCTGCGGTGACAAGGACGCGCAGGCCTGGTGTGCTGTGCAACGCCGTGGCCAGCGAGGATGCGCGATCGCGGAATTGCGTGCCATGGTTCCACCGCACAGATGTCCAGTCGCCGCGGAATGAAGTGGGTGACGGCCAGCCTCCGCCGAACGGGCCTTTGTAAAAGGCGTCGGTCTTAAAGCCCAGGTCGTCGCGCAAGTACCCGTAAATGATGGCGTCCATGCCATTGGCGAGGCTGGGGTCGGCGTCGACGTTGTACGGCTCGCCCTTATGGCTCAGCTTGCCGATTACGGTGGTGTCATAGTGGCCCACGTATTCCAGTTTGTCGGGGCCGAGAACCTCCACGGCAAACTGGTCCGGTTCCAGCCTCAGGTTGCCATTTTCCCACGTGTCGCTGGCGACGCCCGTGTATCGCGCAAGTTTCTGCGCTATCGCCTTCTTGCGGTCCGCGGCCAGACGATCACCCTGAATGAGCGCGGCAAGATATTCGGTCTCAGCCCAGCTCTGGACCTTATTCACGGTCTTCTCAAGATCGCCCTGTAGCTCCGGCGCCAGCCTGTGCTGTACAAAGGCCGTGGCCGCATAGTTCGGCAGCAGGAAGACAGAAGATAGATCACCTTCAGATGGGCCAAAACTCAACACGCTGGATAGAAGAATTACACCCTCGAGCGGAATCTTGCGCTGCGCAAGAATCTCCGCCACACCCGCGGCCCGGTAAGTGCCATAGCTTTCGCCCATGATGTAGAGCGGCGCCTGTTGCATCCCATAGTGGCTGCGGTAGAGGCGGATGAACTCGGCGATGGAATCGGCGTCGCCTTGATCGTTGAGAAACTCTTTGAGCGTGTCGGGCGATGTGGCGTAACTGTAGCCGGTATCAATGGGGTCAACGAAGACCAGGTCGGCAAATTGCAGCCAGGTGTCTTCGTTATCCACCAGGGGGGAACGGGAGTTCGCGCTCGATGTCTCTGGACGCTTCTCGATGCGGCGCGGACCGAGCGCCCCGAGTTCGAGTAGAGCGGCATTCGATCCTGGTCCGCCATTCCAAACAAACATCAGCGGGCGAAGCGGTGCTGAAGCTGGTTGATCGAGCGTGTAGGAGGCGTAAAACATGCGCGCATGCACCACTTGTTCTTCGTCGCGAATCGAAAGGCAGCCGGCACGCGCCGTGTAAGACAAAGTGCGACCATGCACGGCGACCTTGTGGTGGGTCACGACCGGTTCGTCATCGAGAAAGCCCCTGGTAACCACCGGCGCGGATTCTTGTGCCGAGCAAAATCCATACAGAGCAGGCAATGCGAAGCCGATCGCGAAAACTGCTGCCGGCATGAACCCTTTGCGGACGACCTTCTTCATTTCGCCTCTTCTCATTTGATCGATGCAGGTCCCGTCCCTCCTCGACGATCATGGAGCCTTACGGGCGGTGATAATCAAGCCTATACAAAAAACTTGCGACTCGGTCAACTTTTTTTGTTTTCCTGTTAGAGTTTCTATAGTTGTATCCACCCCATTCAGGATCGAAGCCTTCATGAGTAGACGTTACATTGCAACGAATCCCTCTCGACCATTCAGCGATGCGGTTTTGATTGATGGCCGGACCCTTTATTTGTCGGGCCGCATCGGGTTGAAGCCCGGCGTCGATCAGGTTCCGGATCGTATCGAAGAGGAAGCGCACCTGTTGATGCAGGATGTCGAGCGAATCCTTGCCCACGCGGAGATGCGGCTTGAGCACCTGGTATTTCTGCAGGTGTTTTCGCCCGACGTGGCACTCTGGGCGCCGTTCAATGAGATCTATCGGCTTTATTTTTCGGGGCCCATGCCGCCGCGCTCTTTCATCGGTTCTGGTCCGCTTTTGTTTGGAGCGCGTTTCGAACTGCAGGGCATAGCTGTGAAGGACGACGAGCCGCCTGCGCAATAATCCTTGATGTGCCATGATCCTGCTCTGGAGGGTGCGATGGAATTAACCCGGAGACAACTTGCCAAGGGCGTAGGCGCTGCTGCTTTGAGCAGCGTGGCTGCGAGCCGAACACTTTCGGCCAGGTCGCAGACCGCCGCTATTTCCTCATCCTCGGAACTTCCCAGGGAACTTCCGGTACGCAATCAGTTCACCACCGGCCAGTATGAAACCTGCCTGAACAACGCGCGATGGCATCCGCTGAGCAAGGGTTCGAAGCAGGCCGTACAAGCCTATCTCGAATACAAGGAACGCGGCATCTGGACTCCTCCCGACGAGCTTTCCGCTGCGCAGCGGGACGTAAAGGCTGCTTTTGCGCGTCTGATCTATGCGGATCCGGGCGAGCTGGCTTACGTGAACAGCACCACCGCGGGCGAGAACCTCTTCGTCAGCGCTCTCGGCTTCCCGGCTGCCGGCGGAAACATCGTTACCGACGCGCTTCACTTCGAAGGATCACTCTATCTTTATGGCGCGCTCAAAAAGCAGGGAGTCGATGTGCGCGTAATTCGGCCGCGCGACTGGCGCGTCCCGATGGACGAAATGGAAAAGGCCATCGACAAGAACACCCGGCTGGTGGCCGTTTCGCAGGTGTCCTTCATTAATGGCTTTGAGCACAATGTCAAGGCGATCTGCGATGTAGCGCATGCGCATGGAGCTCTGGTTTACGTCGACGCCGTGCAAGCCGCTGGAGCCATACCGATCGACGTCCGCGCTTCCGGCGTCGACGCCATGGGATCGGCGAGTTACAAGTGGCTCATGGCCGACATGGGAATCGGCTTCCTCTATGTGAAGCAGGATGTCATTCCGAAGCTGAAACGCACGCAGTTCGGATATCGTCAGCTTTCCGATCTTGAGTATCATGCCTTCGCATGGGACAAGCCCGGCAATTTTCCGGTTGAATGGAAGCAGAAGGAAGATGCGGCGGGATTCTTTGAGATTGGAACCTACTCCAACACAACCATCGAGGCGTTGAGTTACTCGCTGCCTTTGATCGAGCGGCTCGGTGTCGAGAACATTCAAGCGCACGCGCAAAAGCTTCTTTCCCCTCTGCGTCAGGAGCTGCCACGCCTGGGGTACGCCTGCATTACGCCGGAAGATAGCCACGGCTCGATTGCCAGTTTCCTGGTTGCGGACATCCGTAAAACCGCTGCCGCACTGAAGAAAGCCAATGTCGACGTCTCGCTAAGTCCAGGCCGAATGCGTGTTTCTCCCTCGATTTACAACGACGAAAAGGATATCGATCGCCTGCTTGCCGCGTTGAGTTAGAACTGGTTAGAAAGGCCAGGCCAGTTCACCCCACCTGACTCAACCAACTTGGGTTTTGGTTGGTTCCAGTTCAATTGTCTCTGCACGCATGTCGTTCAAATAGTTGTAAATACTGAATTTCGATATGCAAAGCAGAGACGCGACCTTCTCCATGGAGTAACGGATCAAGAAGGCTCCGCGCGCATCGAGGTAGGAAATGACGGCGATTTTGTCTTCTCGCGTGAATTCATTGGGGAATTTTCCTGTTGAACGAATCGCGCCCTCAATCATGTGGCCGAGCAGATCCTCCACATTGTCTTCGGTCCGCACTTCCTGTTCAGGCGCCGAGGTCACCAGTTCCTGATCGAGCCAATCGCGCAGCTTGAGCAGCGCCGATGTATCCCGGTTCACGCACAGCGCTCCGATGGCGCGTCCATCGCGATCACGCACAAACACAGAGCACGAACGCAGGACCTTGCCGGTCTTTGTTCGGGTCTCATAGTTTGCCATGTCTTGGAAGTTGTGGCTGGCAAACAGATGAACGCCCAGGCTCTCGAGGGTGTCGCCCACCTTGCGGCCCGTCAGTTGCTGGTTTGCGATGGCGATGATGCTGTGCTCAGGCTCGCGCAGATCGTGCAGCACAACTTCAGTGGAGGGTCCGAGCAACTCTCCCAGTGTGTGGGTGAGCCGGGCGAGCAAATCGAACATGCGATCGTCTTCTTGATCCGGTTGAAGTGTCATGGTCCTCTTCTGTCCCCGCCAAATTGGGGTGGTGATGTCTAAACTACCATTCCCGGTAAGTCGCCTGGTATCTTGTGCAACAAGAATCAATTGCCGGAAGCGTCCTTAAGAAACCGTGCAAGATCATCAGACAACTGGAGACGCGTCGGCTGATCGCGGTACATCATGTGTCCCCCTTCGTAGCATGCTTGCGTAAAACGCCGAGCCAGGTCCGGCTCCAGCTTGGCGCTCATGTGCAGGTTGCCCTCGCACATATTCAGCGAATCGTATCTGCCGGCAGCCACATAAACCTTCAGGTCCTTGTTGATACGCATGGCGTTCTGCAGCCATGGTTGCGAAAGCGGCGGCCCACCGCCAGCTTGCATCCGCGCCATGGCTTCGGGAGTAATGTCGACGTGGTTATACACAAATCGCTCGCCGGTGCTGCGACGCGCTGGTCCCGGCAGAGGCATATAGCCATCCTCAAGCCCGGTGTAAGCAATGTCAGTGTTGTAACTCAGTTCTCCGCGCAAGTAGCTGGTCAGGAACTCTACGCGTCCGGGCGCCTCATGCTCCGCACCCATGATGCGCATGTCGTACTGATTCAGCACCTTGTTTTTGTCGCCGTCAAACAGGCCGTTGCGATACGCGACATTCGACATCACCAGAGTCTTTCGATCGATTTGATCGGGCCGAACGCCGATGTAATGGGCAAGGTCCGTCGCAATGCGATCCCGCTCCGCAGGGGTCAGTTGATCGAGGCGCGTGAGCGCAGGCATGTAGACGTCATAGGTCCAATCGCCGACAGCCTTCATAGCGGCAGCTTTATCGCGCATCAAATCTGGCGCCAGCTTCTTCAATTCAAACGCAGCCGCGGTCCGAGCCGGAACGTACATCGCGTCCTGGAATGTGCCTGGCATCAGCGATCCTGGGACACCACCGGAGATCAGCATCACGCCGGCGATCTTTACGCCACGCTTCGTGAGCAGTTCAGTGGTGCCGCAAACTCTCCACGTACCGTAGCTCTCGCCACCTAGAAACAACGGCTGCTCTTCCGCATGAAACTTGACGCGGTAGGCGCGAATGAATTCAGCGGTCGCCGCAAAGTCTCCCAGGACGCTGAGGAATTCCTTGTCGTACTCGGGACGTGCCGGGCGGCTGAAACCAGTGTCGATGGGATCGTAGAACACCAGGTCGGAATGAGTCAGCAGTGTCTCGGCGTTATCGACCATGCCAGCCGCCGTGATTCTCCTCGGACCGAAGACTTCAGTGTGAACAAGAATCGAATTTGTAGTAGGTCCGCCATTCCACAGGAAAGTCAGCGGGCGCGGCTTGCCCCCATCCTGCTTAACAACATACGCAACAAAGAATGCGTAACCGCGCACCTCGCCGGTCTCATCATTGCGAATGGGCAGGCGTCCGACTCGTGCCTCGTAATTCAGCACGCCATGCGCCGTCTGAATATGGTGCTCGGTCACCACAATCGTTTCGTCGCCCGTGATCAGGGGCGGAATGTTTTGCGCCATGAGCCGTTGAACTGGCGGCGCCAGCGCGAGGAGAACGGTCCCGAGCCAAAACACGATTCCACGAGCGGAGAGTGTCGCGGGTTTGAAGCGCCGGTTGCGCCCTGAATCCGAGTTATCAAAAAAAATCACTGAGAGTGCCATCCCCACAAAATAGGATTGAACTATGGAGCCTTTGCCGCGTCGTTACCGCTCAAAACCACGCCGCCCTTCATCACGAAGCGCACATGTTCAAGCTCAAGAATATCCTCATCCGGCTTGCCTGAAACCGCGATCAGATCTGCAAAATGTCCTGGAGCGATTTCGCCAATTTGATCGTCGACTCCGATGAGTTCCGCTGCTGTTTTTGTGGCGGAAACAATCGCGTCCATCGGCGTCATGCCCAGCCGCACCATCTCCGTGAGTTCCTTCGCCGCCGTGCCTGTTCTGAACTCGCCTCCTGTATCGGTTCCGAATGCAATCTTGACGCCGGACTTCAATGCAAGCTGAAACATGGACGCAGTCACCGGACCCACTTCTCGAATCTTTTTGACGATGTTCGGCGGCAGACTCTCTGGATGATTCTGCGCAATCTCAAACAGCATGTGAGAAACATAAATGGTCGGAACCAGGTATGTGCCATGCTGCTTCATCAGCGCAAACGACTCGGCGTCCGCGTACGTGCCGTGCTCGATCGAATCGACTCCAAGCTTCACCGTCGTGTCGATAGCCAATTTCCCATGTGCGTGGGCCGCGACCTTCATCCCTAGCGCGTGCGCCGTCTCAATGGCCGAGGCAATCTCATCGTCGGCCATGAGTTGCAACTTCGGATCGTCACCGATGGAGCCCACACCCCCGCTGGGCATGATCTTGATCAGATCGTCGCCCGCCCTGTGATGCTCGCGCACCACGCGCCGCGCATCCGCCGCGCTATCCACGATCGAAGCGCGCCAACCAGGCTCCGAAATGGTTGACGGCAGGCCGTTGCCCGGGTCCGCATGGCCGCCTGTTGGACTCAGAGGCTCGCCTGAGATCCACATCCGCGGCCCGGGAATCGTTCCCTTCGCGATCGCCTTCTTCAGCGCCAGGTCCACTCCGTTGCTCGATCCGACATTGCGGATTGAGGTGAACCCGTCCAGCAGCGCCGTCTTCGCATTGACCACGCCGAAGATCGTCGCATCCTCTCCGGTCTCCGTCAGCGTCTCAGAAAAGTGATCGGTTCCAAATGGATGAAGCTCAAGGTGCTTGTGGCAGTCGATCAGGCCGGGGAGCACCGTCATCGTCGACAGATCAATCACCGTCTCCGTCCCTGATGGTGCGGTGAAGCCGCTCTCGACGCGGACAATCTTCCCATCGTGGATGACGATGGTCTCTTTCTCATTCACCCGTTTCGATTGGACGTCGATGACGCGGCCGGCGTGCACCAGGATGTCGTCCGCTGCGAAGGCCTGAGCGGCGCCGCACGTCAACGAGAGAGCCAGCCAGAATCCTGAGGCGCAAAAACGCATCTGTCACCCTTTGGTCGGTATTCGGCCCTGCAACCACAGCTCAAGTGGCTGAGCCGCAGGTTCAGCCGTTGGCGGCGCAGGCAAGAGGTGCGAAAATGAAGCAACGTGTTTCGATATACAAGAAAAATGTGAACAAGTCAATTTTTATTGTAAGCCGGTCGTATGAGTGGAGACCCGGAGCCAGTGCCAAAATTGAAGCCCTTGAGCGTGAATCCGAGGTCTTGCTCACCGACCTTAAGTTGGTGGAAGAGTACTACGCAACCCAAGCTCTTGACCTGACCATCGGCCTCGGCTACATCGAGCGCCCGCTGACCAATACACAAATCGAAAAGTATCTAGCCACTATTGTCCTCAGGGCCCTCCATCCAGATGAACAGATTACAGAGTTCTTCCATCTCTTTCCTTTCGAGGTGGGCCATCGGCTTGCTGGCGCAGAAATACGCGTTAATTGGTTTCGAGCACGAATCGAATGCGGAGCGCCAATTCTCGCGAGGCTTGCCTAATCGGCCTTTGCTCGCATAGAACGCACGGCGTCGCATATCAGTGATGTGTTCAATTTCGGATGAATCGTCGGCACTCGTTTTCCGAGGAGTCTACAATCTGTTGAACAGGTTGCGTGATCTGTTCCCGCAGTCTTTGACGCCAGGGCGGGGAAGAAGCTTATGAGGTCGCGCCTTGAAAAAATCGGCAACAGGTGTTATCTCAATGAACGGAAAGCGATCATGATGTTCATCAAGCGAGTCAGTATTGTCTTCTGCGTGGCCATTCTTGCCCAATCCAATCTAAAGAGCCTTATCGCACAGCCCGCGGCTGAGGTACCGAGAGATCCCTATACCGCCAACAACCGAACGCCGGATGCGCGATTCAAAGCGGACATTCTGGTCGTTGTCGCACACCCGGACGATGAAACCATGGTGACGTCCTATCTTGCACGCGAGATCTATGAACAGGGCAAGCGCGTGGCGGTGGTCTACGGAACGCGTGGCGACGGCGGGAACAACGAGGTCGGACCCGAGCAGACACTCGCCATGGGCCAGATTCGCGAGATCGAAGCGCGGCAGGCAGTCGGATCTCTGGGAATATCCAATGTCTGGTTCTTAAGCGGTCGCGATACGCCCAGTCAGAATGTCTTGAATTCTCTAGAGCACTGGGGCCATGGAAGATGTCTGGACGAATTAGTTCGGATTGTTCGATTGACAAGGCCAACTGTGATCCTGACATTTCTGCCTGACTTCACAACAGGTGAGAACCACGCTGACCACCAGGCCGCCGGCGTTCTGGCAACGGAAGCGTTCGATCTGGCGGGAAACCCGGCGGCGTTTTCTGAGCAAGTATCCCCTGTGATCGATCCCGACGGAAATACGAATTTCACCGAGAACCTTCGCACCTGGCAGACGGAGAAGATCTACTATTTCTACAATCCATCCCACGACATCTTCTCTGGGCGCGGCCCGCAATACTCTTCATCCGAACTGTCTCCGTCTCAGCACGTGAGCTATGGCATGCTGGCAGCCAAGGCCTTCGCCCATCATCGAACCCAGGGAGGCGACAGCGTTCAGCGCGCAATCGATAGCAATTTGCTCAATAATTCCGTGGACGAAGGTTCATGGCTGGCGAGACAACCTGTGAAACTCATCTTCGGGAAATCCCTGGTCCCTTCTGCAACCACAGACGATGTCTTCGCAGGAGTCGTACCCGGAGGAATCCCATTTCGTCGAGTCGCCGTTTCAGCTTCCGTGCCCCTCTCTGAGCCGGCCATCTCACTTGGCGATCCATGGAACTTCTACCGGAATTTCTGGAAAGAACACGGCTTGGACATGGCGGACATTGTTCCCCCCGAGGTGACCATCAAGGTTGGAGGGATATTTTATCTGCCACTCATCATCGACAACCCGTTGGAAACACCTATTGACGTCGATCTTTCGGTGCAAGCTCCGGAAGGGTGGCATGTCGTGCCTACGGGCATCGCCACAGTCGGACCGCACACGCGGTATTTTTTGCGGGTTCAAGCGCAGGCGCCGCCAGCCAAACTGGTGGGGTGGCAGAACTTTGTCGTCGCCGCCGAGTCCAACCATAAGAGCATTGGAGAAGTCAGCGTTCGCGTCGAGCTTTCGACTGGATGGGTTGCTTCACAGTGATTTAGGTTTTGCGAATGAAGTCCGCACCTTAGCTCATGCTGGATGGAGCCTCGCCGGATCTTCCATCGGACTTGAAAAAGAGCTATTAAAGTGCCATTCGAATTGACGGGCAGGCTTATAGCCCTTAGAATGAGGCCGCGCTCCCTGTGATCTATATCACATCTTGTAATCGTGGGATAGACCAAGATTGCCGATATGCTATCAAATCTCAAGCTCGGTAAAGCCTACGATGGTCTGCTTTATCTTGCAGATTCCCGGAATCTGCAAAAGATAAGCTCCCATCGACATATCGAGATCGAGTTGAACCTGGTTGTTCAAGGAAATATCACTTATGTCGTGAGCGGCCGCCGTTTCACGTTTTCAGCAAGAACCTTGCTCTGGATCTTTCCAGAGCAGGAGCATCAAGTGGTAGATCGGTCGGATAACGCGCAGTTTTATGTGGCGGCATTCAAGCCTTCGCTGATCAACAGATCCTGCCGGACAGCCGAGGACGAGGGGTTGAAGCGGAAAACCAATGACAAGGACGACGTTTTAAATACGTTACTCAAACCGGAGTCGTTCGATCAGGTCCGCAAGATCATGGAGACCTTGATGGAGGGATCGTTGGAATCGGACCTCCTTAACCGTGAGGCCGGGTACGGGCCGGAGTCGGATTTTCGTTACAAGCATCACGATCCAGACTCATTGAATGCGGGATTGCATTACTTGCTGCTGATGTGTTGGCGCATCCAACTCAAGGGTGAGAGGGCAGCAGGCGCTACAATCCTGCACCCCGCTGTGCGCCGGGCACTGAAACTCTTGACCGAGAACGATGAGGACCAGAGTCTGGACGAGTTGGCCAAAGCCTGCGGCGCGAGCAAGTCTTATTTGAGCAGGACGTTTCACCGGCAGATTGGCATACCTTTGAGCCGGTACCGGAATTCATTGCGGATGGCGCGGTTTTTCGATGAGTATCGGCAGCCGGATCAAAAAACGCTCGCAGAAGCCGTTTATGCTGCTGGCTTCGGGAGTTACGCCCAATTCTACAAAGTATTCACCCAAATTCATGGACGTAGTCCCAGAGACGCAATGGTATCCAAAACCCGCAATTAGTGGCCAGTGCCAGCACAATTCCTGTGCCACGCTTGCCCATAAAGTCACTGAAGATTATGTGAAGACTACATATTTCTCGGCGCGTCTCCGATAGCTCTTTCGCTTTCTCGTCCGGAGCCGGTCTGTGCCGCACGCGACTCCTTGCGGCTCGATTGCGCCTGGCCGCCGGTCGCGTTGAATTGCGGCCAGCGAAGGCGATTCCTTCATAGACCGCGCACACCAGTGGACCCTGACCATCGAAACCGTCCTTTTCATGCGGTCCAGCCGCATCACAGACGTTTTGGTTGAGGAATAGTCTGGGCTCAATAGGTTCCAGAAGTTCCGGACAAGATACGATCACTTTTGGGTGCGCATCGAGCAGACATCTCCGGAAGAGGACAGTAAGCTTTAGCTTTTGAGATCGAAAGGGCGCAGGATGAAACGTTTTGAGTCCGGAAATTGGTTGATCCTTCCATATCTCCTAATCATCGCAGTGGCGATGCTTCGCATCGAGGTAATCAACATGAATAACCTCGTACCCGTGTTTTCGTGCCTGCTATTTTTTGCGGCGACGCGGCCGACGCGAGAGTTTATTGTGCCGTTGTCTCTCCTGGTGGGCGTGGATGTTTTCATCACCACACATCGGTACGGTTATCCTCTCACTGCTGACGCCGTTGTGACCTGGGTATGGTATCTGATCGCGATGCTGCTGGGGGCGAGCCTGCTGCGGACTTCCCGTTCATGGCGGTGGGCCGCCGGATGCTCTCTGCTCGCGTCGGTCTCCTTCTTCCTGGTGAGTAATGTTGCGGTCTGGGCGCTGTGGCAGATGTATCCCAGAACGCTGGCCGGACTGGGCGCGTGCTACGTTGCCGCCCTTCCATTCTTCCGCAACAGTCTAACCTCCGAGCTTTGTTTCACCCTTCTGCTGTTTGGCCTGATCAATCATGCCCGGTCCCTCACGTCGGTTGAACTTTCCTGGAAGACTCAGTGTTAGTGCATTAACTTGCTAGGTGTGAATCATGGCTCAGTTGAAAGAACTCTACGAAGCAATCCTCAACGGCGACGCAAAGAAGGCGCACGCCGTAACGCAGGCCGCCATCGCGACCGGCATGGAACCAATGCTCCTGATCGCTGAGTCGATGGTCCCTGCCATGGACGAGGTCGGTCGGCTCTTTGAGGAAGAGGAATATTTTGTCCCAGAACTCCTGCTGGCCGGCCGAGCCATGAGGAGCGCGATGGAGTTGCTTCGTCCGTTGATGGTGGCTTCCGGTGAAAAACTGTCCGCTAAGGTGGTCATCGGTACGGTGAAGGGCGACTTGCACGACATAGGCAAGAACATTGTGGCGTCAATGCTGGAGGGGAGCGGATTCGATGTCATTGATCTGGGCACTGATGTGGCGCCAGAGAAGTTTGTGGCTGCGGTCAACGAACAGGAGCCCCAGGTTGTCTGCATGTCCGCTCTATTGACGGTGACGATGCCGGCCATGAAGACAACCATCGACGCTCTTAAGGCGGCGGGTGTGCGTACTCGCGTGAAGGTGCTCATAGGTGGTGCTCCGGTCACGATGCAGTATGCCCGGGAGATTGGTGCTGACGGATACAGCGAGAATGCGAGCGCAGCGGTTGGCCTGGTCAGAAGTCTTCTGGCGGAAAGGAAATGATCACAACTAAACGGGCAAAGAGAAAGTATTCGTCGCTTGCGATTCCGAATGTGGACCAGCTGCTCTACGGCGTTTGTCCGCATCCCCTCGAATCCGGACTGGGGTTGACCATCGGCGGGGGATCTGTTTTTGCCGAAGTGAACTTCACACTTCCGCCGATGAACATGACAACCGAGACGTGGCCGGAGGTTGTGGCGCACTACGAGCAGATGGCGGAGCAGATTCTGCGCCGTGCGTCCGCGCTTGCGGTTCCTGGAATCGTATTGGAGTTCGAGCTTCTGCCGCCCATGACAGAACGACCGGAATGGGGCGCCGAACTTACATCGCTGTTGAAGCGCCATCTCAGGACCTATCACGACAAGCACCATCTAAGTTGCGCTCTGCGCGTAACCCCCACCGATATTCGCGATCAACTGAAGCCGCCGTTCATGAGGAGCGGTGAGCCGTGGACGCGCCTCAAACGTTCTCTCGAATTGTGCGCCGGGGCCGGCGCCGACATCCTTTCGATCGAGTCGATTGGCGGGAAGGAAGTGCACGACCAGGCACTGATGTATGGCGATTTCCAGGGTATTGTCTTTGCATTGGGTGTTCTCGCGCCGCGGGATGTGTCCTGGCTCTGGGGTGAGATCGACGAGATCTGTGACCGGTATCCGGGCGTGGTTCCCGGCGGCGATTCAGCTTGCGGATTTGCCAACACCGCCATGCAACTCGCCCACCAGAAGATGCTTCCCGAAGTGCTGGCAGCGGTTGTTCGGGCCATGAGCGCCGTGCGCAGCCTGGCTGCCTTCGAGCAGGGCGCGGTTGGCCCGTCGAAGGATTGCGCCTACGAAGGACCCGTCATGAAGGCCATCACCGGCTACCCCATTTCAATGGAAGGGAAATCGGCCAGTTGTGCGCACTTCAGTCCGCTGGGCAATATCGCAGCGGCGATGTGCGACCTGTGGAGCAACGAATCGGTACAGAATGTCCGGCTACTCTCAGGCAACGCTCCGGAGGTATTTACTGAACTGCTGGCCTACGACTGCCGATTGATGAATACCGCGGCCGCGAGTGAAGGCGGCGCATTGCAGATGCGCAACTGGATGACCGCCTCCGATGAGTGGCTGAGCCCGCAGGCGGCGGTGTTGTCGCCGGCGGCCACGATCAAGATTGCTCAAGCGATCGTGGGTGCGGAGACTCCCTATCATCGGACTATCGCCGCGGGTCGCGCCGCCGTGGAGATCCTCAAGGGCGGGATCGCCCAGGACAAGCTTCGACTCTCACGGAAAGAACAGCAGTGGCTCACGCGCATCGATGTGGCACTCGCCGATTTTCCCCAGGACGAAGCGACGTTGATGTGGGATCTGGAACCGCAGTATGGGAACCTCTACGACAAGGCAAGCTACGGCTTCTAGTGGAGTAGGGCTGATGTGCGCTGCGCGGTTCTGCACCGTGCAGCGATTGTTCAGGTGGAATCATGAAGCTTCGACTGATCCATTGCGAGGTTCTCGCGCACGAGATGAGACGCGTTGTTCCCCGGTCGCCCCACACGATCGACGTGGAGATGCTGACCATGGGCCTGCACGATCTGGGAGCGTCGATGCTTCCATATCTGCAAGCGCGGATCGATGCGGCGGATGCAGCCGGTTACGAAGCCATCCTGCTGGGATACGCGCTTTGCGGCAGGGGGACTGAAGGGCTGCGCGCGGGCCAGACGCAGATCGTGCTTTCCCGTGCGCATGACTGTATCGGCCTGCTAATGGGGAGTCGCCGGAAGTATCAGGCATACTTCGAAACCCATTCCGGCATCTATTTTCGTTCCCCGGGCTGGATTGAGAATCAGACTCTGCAACCGGCCAACTCCCGCGCAAAAAGCAAGATCGGGGAACGGCGCACTCTTGAGGAATTCGTCGCACAATATGGCGAGGAGAATGGAAATTACCTCTTTGAGCAGTTCCAAGCGTTTCGCCGGCACTACTCCGGGCTGACCTATATCTCCACGCCCGTTGAGTCCGACGATGCCTGCCGCGACCGTGCGCGCGCCGAGGCAGAAAAGGAAGGATGGACATTCGAGGAAGTTAAAGGTTCACTAACGCTGCTGGAGCGTCTGGTCAACGGAGAGTGGGATCCGGACGACTTCCTTATTGTGCCACCAGGCGCGACAGTGCGGGGCACGCTGGGCGACGCCATTGTGGAGGCCGAATGATGGTTGCGTGCGTGCGCATCCGACTGGAGCCTTTGTCGGTCGAAGTGGACCTGCCGCGTGGCGCGTCATTGTCCGCCAGCCTTGCGCAGTACGGACTTGAATTTCCGTGCGCAGGAACGGCGCAGTGCGGCGGGTGCCGTGTACGTGTCCTTGCTGGATCGCTTCCGGTCACCGACGAGGACCTTTCGGTCTTCTCAGAGCGAGAAATTGCCGATGGATGGCGGCTCGCCTGCCAGGCGCGTGCCGAGATGCCGCTGGTTCTCGAGTGCAGCCAATGGCATATGGATGTGCTGACTGACAACTCCGGTTTGTCCGGAACGGCGAAGCGCGGTCTGGGAATTGCCATCGACCTGGGCACAACCACCATCGCTGCGCAGATGATCGACTTGGCCACGGGCAGCGTTCTTGCGGTCCAGACCGATCTCAATCCGCAGGCATCGTTCGGCGCGGACGTCATGAACCGGATCCAGGCCGCCTTATCGGGCGCCGATCTGACCACGATGGTGCGGCTGGCGTTGAGCGGGATGATCTCCCGGCTTGCCGCAGGACGAGAACAGGAGGTGGTCGAGATCGTTCTGGTCGGCAACACGGTGATGCACCACCTGTTCTCCGGTCTCGATGTCGAGCCGCTTTCGCACGTGCCCTTCCAGTCTCCTCATACGGGTGCACAGCATTTTCGGCCAGAGGACCTGGACTGGCCAGTGCCCGCGCACTGCCGCATTCGCTTTGAACGTTGTCTGGGCGGCTTCGTGGGATCGGATATTCTTGCGGGGATTCTTGCCGTCGGCATGAACGCCTCCGACGATTTGCTGGCTCTGGTCGACCTGGGCACGAACGGTGAAATCGCCATCGGCGACCCCAATGGAATCATCTGCGCCTCCACGGCCGCGGGCCCGGCCTTTGAAGCCGGCTCCATCCGCATGGGAATGCGGGCCGCAACGGGCGCCGTTTCGCGTGTGTCGCTGGTGGATGGCGAAATGCACGCCTCGGTTATCGGAGACGTGGCGCCCAGGGGTGTCTGCGGCAGCGGTCTCGTGGACGCTGTCGCGGTGGGTTTGGAGACCGGAGAGATTCTCGCGTCCGGGCGCATTGCGAATCGATCCAAAGTTTTCCCTGTGAAGCAACCGGTCGTTCTCTATCAATCGGATATTCGTGAACTGCAGTTGGCCAAGGGCGCCATTGCCTCCGGCTTCAGACTGCTGTTGCAACGCCTCCGCGCAGACGTTCGCGATCTCAAGAGCATTCATCTCGCCGGCGCATTCGGTAATTATGTGCAGATCGAGAGCGCCATTGCCATCGGCTTGATTGAAGCGCCCAGAACAATCATTCATGCGGCCGGCAATACCGCTCTGCGAGGCGCCAAGATGCTCCTGCTTTCTGAAGAAGAACACGCATTGCCTCGCATCGAGCATGTCAATCTCGCCGCCGACCCAACCTTTCAGAATGAATACGCCAATTGCATGACCTTCCCTGAAATAGGGACAGTGGCCTGAGGGCACGATGGCGCGGCGGCCAGACACGAGCGAAAATCGCGGCGGATAAATGCAGGAAGTAAATGGCAAAGAGTTGATACCAAAGGAGTGGATGCGATGGGAGCTTTAGCAAGTACGACGGCGAGTTGTGAGCGGCTCGTTACCACGCTCAGCCACAAGCAGCCCGACCGTATTCCGATTGACTTCGGCGGAACTCCGACCACCGGTATGCATGTGAGCTGTGTAGCAGCGCTGCGCGATTACTATGGACTTGAAAAGCGGCTGGTGCGCGTTCACGAACCGTTTCAAATGCTGGGAACGCTGGACGAAGATCTGATGGATGCGATGGGGCTGGATGTGGTGGGCACCTTTGCGCGGAACACGATGTTCGGATTTCCGGCCGATGAATGGAAAGACTGGCAATTGAATGGCCTCGATATTCAGGTTCCCAAAGACTTCAACACTACGGTCGACGCCGAAGGGAACACGTTGATCTATCCCGAAGGTGATATGACTGTTGCGCCGAGCGGACGTATGCCGAGCAACGGCTATTTCTTCGATTGCATTGTCCGTCAGGATCCAATCGACGAAGAGAAGCTCGATCCAGAAGACAATCTGGAAGAGTACGGCCCAATCTCGCAAGCCGATCTGGACCACATCATTCGAACCACGCAGGCGGCCGCAGCGGCAGGACGCGGAGTTATCGCGACTTTTGGCGGAACTGCATTTGGCGATATCGGGTTGGTTCCGGGACCATTCCTGAAGCACCCCAAGGGCATACGCGACGTTACGGAGTGGTACATCTCCACGAGCAGCCGTCGGGGCTACGTCCATAAGGTATTTGAGCGCCAGTGCGAGATTGCACTGCTGAATCTTGAGAAGATCTACGCAGCGATCGGCAACATCGTACAGGCAGTATTCATCTGCGGCACGGATTTTGGGACGCAGACTTCTTCATTCTGTTCTGTAAAGACCTTCAATAACCTGTATTTCCCATACTACAAACATGTCAACGATTGGATCCATTCGCACACTCAATGGAAGACCTTCAAGCACTCCTGCGGTGCGGTGTCCAAATTCCTGCCATCATTCATCGAGTGCGGGATCGACATCCTCAATCCAGTGCAGTGCTCAGCGACCGGAATGGATACCGAGCAATTGAAGGCGAAGTTTGGGGATCGGCTGGTCTTCTGGGGCGGAGGGGTCGATACGCAAAAAGTTCTTCCCTTTGGAACGCCTGCTGAAGTCCGGGAACAGGTTCTGCGCAGGTGTGAGATCTTCGCGCCTGGCGGGGGATTCGTATTCAATACGATTCATAACGTGCAGGCGGCAACTCCTGTGGAGAATATTGTCGCCATGCTCGATGCTGTCCACGAATTCAATGGGAGGAAATGAGTCAACTCGGCATCCAGAAACCGGCATGATGACGACCACACGAGAGCCGGTCTGAACTGTGAAGCAGAGTCAATTCTAAGCCTATGGCCATCTCCGTCACTTCGCGAACCTTCGGATTTCTCCCTAATGGGGAGTCCGTCGAGGCGTGGACGCTATGCGGGCAAGGAGATTTGGTTCTCGAGATCATTACCTACGGCGCTACCGTCACACGGTTGCTCGCTCCTGACCGGGATGGACGCCTCGCGGATGTGGTCTTGGGCTTCAACAATCTGGACTCATACCTGGCAAGCCGCGCATACTTTGGCGCGGTCGTAGGGCGGGTAGCCGGACGCATCCCCGAAGCCCGCTTCAGTCTTGAGGGAAAAACATACGAGCTTATCCAGAACGAACCTCCAAACCATCTTCACGGCGGCGTCGAAGGGTTCGATAAGAAAATCTGGACCGCTGCTCCCGTAGAAGAACCCAGTGGGGCGCCCTCCTTACGGCTTGCTTATCGAAGCCGCGATGGCGAGGAGGGTTACCCAGGCGTAGTGGACGTGACCGTTACTTATAGTGTTACGGAGGGCAATATTTTCCTGATCGAAACCAATGCTGTTAGCGATTGGCCTACCCCGTTTGGCCTTACTCAGCACTCTTATTTCAACCTTGCCGGGGAAGCTGCCGGCTCCATCGCCGATCATGAACTCCAGATCCATTCCGACGAGTTTGTCTTCACGGACGAACGCATGACCCTTCTTGGACAGGTCGGATCGGTCAATGGGCGAGAAAACGATTTTCGCCTGCCGCGTAATCTCGGTAGAGCGATTCCGCTTTTGTTTCAAAGCCACGGCGACCTTTATCTCGTGCACCGAACGGAACAGCAAGGTAGTCCGTCCGAACCTGTACCTGTCGCTCGTTTGGTCCATCCCGGCAGTGGGCGCGTTCTCGAAGTTTCCACCACTGAGACCCTCCTGCAACTGTATACGGGCGCCGGCCTGGACGGGTCACTGACTGGAAAATCGGGCACCTCCTATGCGCGACATGCCGGAGTCTGCCTGGAGTGCGAAGGTTATCCAGACGGAGCGAATGCGTCGGGCCTGGGTGACATCATTCTTCGTCCGGGCGTTCCGCAACGGAATACAACCGCTTACGCATTTTCAACGCAGCCAGGAATGTGTCGTACGAATGGATCGAGGCAGAGCGGAGCATTATTCTCAGAGGCAGTCGAAAATGAGTCGTAACGCTACAGCACCGAAACAGAGTATCCACGGGGACTACACGCTCACCGGGCTGCACTCCGCGCTCGCGGTTGAGAAAGGGCTAGCGGAAGCAGACTGGTATCAATGCTCCGTACCGCGCGAAACTCTGCGCAGGCTTCTGGAGCGCCGCAATGGCCCTGCAACCCGCGATACACTCCTGTGGTTCGCGCTCATCTTCGCCTTTGGTTACGCCACTTATCTCCTCCGAGGTAGTTGGTGGGCAATTGGGCCGTACGCGGTCTACAGCGTTCTATACGCATCGACCTCCGATTCCCGATGGCACGAGAGCGGCCACGGCACAGCATTCAAGACCGACTGGATGAACAATGTCCTTTATGAGATTGCGTCATTTATGGTGATGCGGGAATCCACTGTCTGGCGCTGGAGTCACAACCGGCATCACAGCGACACAATCATCGTTGGTCGCGATCCGGAAATCGCCGTGCCCGTCCCTCCCAACATCCCCGCCATCATCCTTTCCTATTTCAACCTCGGTGTATATCCGAAGTATTTCAAGCACATCCTAATGCACTCGATCGGCAAAATGACTGACGCCGAAAGAACTTTCATCCCAGAGACGGAATACCCCGCTGTCTATCGAAATGCGCGCGTCTATCTTGTCATCTACGCCGCGGTCATCGGCTTCTCCTTCTATACTCGCAGCCTTCTTCCGCTGCTGTTCATCGGGCTCACCAATCTGTTCGGCACCTGGCTATTGGTTATTTACGGCCTCACCCAGCACGCCGGCCTGGCTGAGAACGTGCTTGACCACCGTCTCAACAGCCGCACAGTGTACATGAATCCAATCCACCGTTACCTCTACTGGAACATGAACTATCACATAGAGCACCATATGTTCCCTCTGGTGCCCTATCACGCTCTGCCCAAACTTCATGCAGTCATGAGGGACGATTGCCCGACGCCGTATCCCAGTCTGCTCTCGGCCTGGCGCGAGATTGTCCCCGCCTTGCTCAGGCAGACCAAGGATCCCGCATACCATGTCAAGCGCAAACTACCCGACCCGCAGTCGCGCGAAAACAACCCGCCGCTCACCTCGAATGCGCAGCCTGATGGTTCCGGCTGGATCGACACTTGTGCAGTAGCCGATCTGGGCATCTCCGAAGTAATTCGCTTTGATCACGGTCGGAAGACATTTGCGCTCTATCGCGACCGTGCGAATCGTTTCTACGCGACCGACGGAGTCTGCACCCATGGCAATGCTCATCTCTCAGACGGCTTGATCGTGGGGGGTATGATCGAGTGCCCCAAGCACAACGGACGATTCAACCTCATCGACGGTTCTCCGGCGCGCACTCCGATCTGCCGCGGATTGGCAACCTATCCAATCGAGGAGTGCGATGGGCGGATCCGCATCAATGTCCTTCGCGCCGGCGGATCCGGTGCGCGCCAACAGAGGCTTTGCCGGTTCCGGGTGATCAGCAACCGGAGCGTCGCCACCTTCATCAAGGAACTTGTCCTCGAACCGTTGGATGGGGTGGAGAGAATCGCCTTCACACCGGGCGACTACCTGCAACTCGACATTCCTGCCTACGAGGAGATTCGCTACCGCGATTTCGATATTCCCGAGCCCTTCGCCACGGTATGGAGGAACCAGCACATCTTCGATCTCGTGGCCAGCAATCCGGAGGCTGGCCGCCGCAACAATTACTCCCTCGCCAGCAATCAATTGACCGAGCGCACGTTACGCTTCAACGTTCGCATCGCTACACCTCCAGGGGGACAGGACTGCGCTCCGGGCGTAGGTTCCAGCTATGTTTTCAACCTCAAGACGGGTGACATTGTTTCGGGCATCGGTCCGTTCGGAGATTTCCATATCAAGCCAACCCAGCGCGAGATGGTATACATCGGCGGCGGTGCGGGCATGGCCCCGCTTCGAGCACATCTCTCGCACCTTCTTGAGAGCGAACGGACGGCTCGCAAAATCGGCTTCTGGTACGGTGCGCGTTCGAGGCAGGAGATCTTTTACGAAGACTATTTTCAAGAGCTCGACAGAAAGCACCACAACTTCGCCTTCCACCTTGCTCTCTCCTCGCCCCTTGTTGAGGACAAGTGGTCGGGTCACGAAGGGTTGATCCATGAAGTTGTTCTGGAACACTACCTCCGCGGTCACGCCCATCCTGAGGCGATTGAATACTATCTCTGCGGTCCGCCGATGATGATCAGGGCATGCACGAAGATGCTTGCCGCAATCGGCGTCCCCTCTCACCAGATCGCGTACGACGAATTTTAGGCAGGTCGGTTATGCTGAAACCCTATTCGAAAAAGACCCTGCCGATGCCTGCTTTGTCGAAAGGGCGGACTGCTTTAAGGAGTGTAACCAAGTGAAAGAATCGATCAACACGCGCTATGTGGCATTTTTAGCCAGCACTGCGGCGTTGGGAGGTCTCCTGTTTGGATTTGACATCGCCATCATCACCGGTGCGGGTCCATTTATTACGCGCGAATTCGGCCTGAGCGATATCGGCCTCGGCTGGGCATTCAGCTCATTGCTCTTCGGCTGCGTGCTGGGATGTTTCATCGCCGGAAGACTCACAGATCGATACGGGCGAAAGAAGTTACTTGTAATCGTTGCATTGCTGTTTGCCATAACTTCGGTTGCCACGGCCTTGGCGACAAGCTTTACCCTCTTTGTCACCGCACGCTTCCTGGGAGGTTTAGCGGTGGGCGGGGTTTCGCTTCTCTCTCCCATGTACGTGGCTGAGGTTTCGCCGCCTTCCATCCGTGGTCGCATGGGAACGCTGTATCAATTGTCCATCGTTGTCGGCGTCATAGTCTCGTATGCGATCAATTTTGCTCTACGCAATACAGGCGCCAACAACTGGAGATGGATGTTTCTCACTGGCGTGGCGCCGTCGCTAATGTTCTTTCTGTTCATCGTGCTTGCCCCTGAAACTCCGCGATTCCTGGCCATCACCGGCAAGCTGCAGGAAGCCTTCGCATTGCTGGAACGGATCGGAGGAACTGAGAGCGCTCACGCTCAGATCTCCGACATCGCGGCAACCATGCACAAGGAGCCGCAGACCTGGCGAGGACTGCAACGGCCCGGAGTTCGCCGCGCACTTGTTGTGAGCGCTGGCCTTGCCGTTCTCATTCATGTTTCAGGAATCAATACGGTCATCGACTATGCCCCGGCAATCTTTCAGTCTGCCGGCTGGAAAGTGGATGGAGCATTGGCTTCCACCTTCATCGTTGGGGTTACAGAATTTCTGTTCACCATTGTCTCTTTCTGGGTGATTGACAAGTACGGACGCAAGCCGCTTTACATCGTCGGGTCTTTCGGCATGGCGCTTTCTCTTCTGGCGCTGGTAGTTGCTGCCTTGGCCGGCCATTTTCATGGGGCCATCGTCCTCACTCTCATATTGACCTATCTCGCCTTTTTTGCTTCCTGCATCGGTCCAGTCTTCTGGACGCTGGTTCCGGAGATTTTTCCCAACGATGTGCGTGGGATGGCAATGACTGTACCGGTACTCATTCAGTGGGTTGCTAATGCGGTTGTCGTCCTCATCTTTCCTTTTGCGTTTCATGTAATCGGTAAGGCGTTCACATTCGGTTTTCTCGCGCTGATGGCACTTGCCCAAGGTATCTTCACTTGGCTCTACGTGCCGGAAACCAAGAATAAGCGGCTGGAAGAAATAGAGGACTATTGGACCGCGTCGAAGCGACCTGTTTACACATCGCAACAAGGAGAGTAAGAATGACCACCGGCCATGAAGCACATATGAGTTTTGCACAGCGCCACTTACTGATGGGATTGGTCATCTTCCTCGGATTGTTGACGCTGGCTCCGCCACGTGGCCGGGCGTCGCAAACATATCCACCCGCCGCAGCAACATCGGTCGATACAGACCGCTGGATTGAGATCGATCTCTATTGGTTCAGGCAGAACGATATCCCGGGCTCGGCGCATGAGTTCTGGGATCGATTTCAGCCGCTGTTTGACGGGGTGCGCGGATACCGCGGCGTGATTCTCAACGTCGGCTGGACCACTAACTTCATCATGGACTGGTCCGGCAATCTTGATCAGCGAATCTGGCTTCCGACAACTTCAGGGCAGGCGCGATGGGTCGACGAAAGCGGTCCCCTGACCGGAACCACTGCTGAACGACAGAAGCAAGCAGCAGCCCGGTTTGCCGGTTCGGTCCCTCGCAAAAGCAAAGGCTACGATCCATGGACTTATGGCGATCTAAAGCGCCTCTCTGCAGCACTGAAAGAGGAAGCGGCGCGGCGCGGAATAGCAGGCTATAAAGTTGGCGTGCTGAACCTGGCCTGGACAAACGGCTATGGAGAGGGACGGTTCGATGGCGGATGGAGCAGCAAGCATCAGGAGGCTTTCACTCCCACTGCCCCGGTTGAATCAGGAAATTTCTCGCCGCCCCTCGGCCGCTATTTTGATCCTGGTGCCCGGCTTCATGCGGACGCAACTCCGCTCGGAGGGCTGCCCCGCGGGATCAGAGAAGGAATGCCTGTATATGAGGCATATGCAGCTCAATGGGGGAGCATGTCTCACGCGCTGGGCCTCGATGCGATCATGCTGCGAGATTCGTTTGGCATGCCAATACCGTATTCACGCAACGGTCCGTGGGGGCGGGTCGCTCCATCCCCGGATCTCATCCATCAGGCTACAGATGCGGTCGCGGCTTTGGTCAAAGATACCAAGCTGGCAAACCCGGATGCTCTCGTAATGATGTACTCGAATGGCGCGAGCGCGGTTGCGGACTGGCGTGCAAATGGATTGGACCTGGAGACTGTGGCCAAACAAGGCTACCTCGATATTTGGGTGGATCAGACATGGGCCGGCGCGTGGAACGAGGTTGGCCTTCGCGACGGAGCTTTCTGGAATTCCCCGACTCAGGGTTGGACCTACCAGCTTGGCTACATGCTGACCCACGCCGCTATTCTTGCCGACACCAAGGTGCGCCACTATCCCCTGGTTGAAACCTTTGACGCGTGGGAGGATTGGGATATCATTCACTCCGCCCCGGAGAGGTTGCGCTGGGGCATCTGGGCTTATTCCCACGCGGCCGTCAAAACTCCACATGGCCTGAAAATGCCAGCCGGCACTTACATATCATGGGCCAACCAGGGCGATCGTCTGCTCAGCCAGCAGGATGTTCGCTTTCTGACGAATAATATCAATGCTGCGGTCACGGATGCGAATCAAACCACGGAGGTCTTCGGTCCCACGCTTGTTTATGCGCGCGATGCCATGAAATGGCAGATCGAACATGCATCGCCAAATCATGACGTGAATGAGTGGATCGATGAGCAGGCTGCGTCCGTGATCAAGTGGCCCGTTCCGATTCTCTCCTCCACACGCGTGGAATGGATACCGCAAGTGCAATCCGACCTGTTTGTCTTGCAGACGCCTTCTCATCTTTCTTCATCGCACTTAGCCTCCCTGCAGAAGCTCACCAACAGCGGGCAGCCAGTGGCTATATTCGGCCGGTTCGAAGGCGTCGATGAATCGCTCCTGCACTTGGCGGGAATGCGCGCGGGCGCTGCCTCCGCGTCAAGCCCGCTGAAGGTGTGCGCGGCAACGAGCCAAGCCCCTGAGGTCATAAAGAACGTGACCACAAACCTTAATGTCTACTGCCGTCCCGAGGCTGCCTCAGCCTCTGCGGATGCGCGCATCGTCTACACAGTGCAGGACTCCCCGCGTTTGACAATCGACACTTCCGGAGGCAAGCGCATTGCCGTTTGGAGTCCTCCCGATTTCAGGTCGATGGGCAGCTTGCCCCTTTCGCAAATCTGGGGAAATACCGGCGCTCCCTACGCGCTGGCCGCCGGAGTCCTGAATGACCTTCTAAAACGGAACACCGTCTTGCACGCAAATGAAATTGACCTGCGCCAGACGATGACCATCTCCGCATGGCGCACCAGTGACGGAACCGTGCGCATTCTGGCTGGAAATCTCGAAGAAGGACTGCGGGACGATGCCGACTTTACGCGCCATGCCACGTTGGCTTTGCCACAGTCATGGCCCGGCGCAGGCTGGAAGAATGCCTGGACCGGAAGCACTATCTCTGTCAAAGACAATCTGCTCAAAATCGACTTGAAACAAGCGGAGTCCGTCCTGTTGGAGCCTTCAAAATGAAGAGGCGCTCCTTATATTTGGAGCTCAAATATCCTCAACTCCTCCATCATTTCTTTCCCCTTCTACGAACCTAATTACCGGTTACCTCATACTCCGCGTGCAGACTGGCGGTCGAGTCTCCTCCAGCCCACACGTCGAATACTCCTGGTTCTACAGCCCAGGCTTTGGTCTGCGAACTCCAAAAGCGCAATTCATCCGGGCCCAGCGAAAACTTGAGAGTCTGTGTCTCGTGTGGGACGAGCGCGATGCGCTGGAAGCCTTTCAATTCACGCACCGGGCGAGATGCCGATCCGGCACGTTGATGGACATAGATCTCAGCTACTTCGTCGCCCGGTATGTCACTTGTATTGGTCACTTCCACGCTGGCTTCCGTTTTGCCGCTCGTGTTGATCTTGCTTGTGCTTAGACGCAGATTACTAAACTTGAACGTGGAGTAACTCAAGCCATAACCGAATGGATAGAGCGGCTTTGACGAGATATCCCAGTAGCGCGACGTAAAGTCCGCGGAATCCTCCGGCAAATGCGTCAAATTGTGGTTATAGTAAAGCGGCTCCTGCCCGCTCATGCGCGGCCAGCTTACCGGCAATTTTCCACCGGGATTGACCCGTCCACTCAGCACATCTGCAATCGCATTACCGCCTTCGCTTCCCGAGTACCATGTCTCCAGAATTGCCGGCACATGTTCTTCCGCCCATCGGATATCCAGTGGCCTCCCGTTAATCAATACCAGCACCACGGGTTTGCCCGTCGCCGCTACCGCCTCCAACATCTGCTCCTGAATACCAGGCAAGTCAAGGGTCGCTCGCGAAGATAACTCACTGATCATGGTCGCACTCTCGCCCATCGCAGCCACTACAACATCCGATCGCTTTGCAGAGGCCACGGCCTTTTCAATCCAAGCTTCGATCTCAGCTTGTGTCGGGTCGGGTTTACTCTTCTCGGGAATTCCGAAGGGCTTCGGATACACTCTATGCAGTTGCGGTCCGTCCACGACCTCCATATGTGCATTCGGAAACGCGCTCTTCAGCCCCGCCAACAAAGTAACGGCGCGGGTGTCGCTCGGGCTCTTGATAGCATCCTGATTTTCCCCCATATCCAGCGGTGTCTCTCCCAGGGGCCCAATGACCGCCACGCTCATCAAAGACCTGCTCAGCGGCAAAGTGCGGTTTTCGTTCTTCAGAAGTACCATCGATCGGCCAGCCAGCTTTCGTGTTAACTCTCGGGTCGAAGTACGCTCTAGCATCGCATTCGATTTTGTTTCATCTACATAGGGCTGTTCAAACAGCCCTAGCCGTATCTTCACTTCTATGATTGGAAGGACTGCTTGGTCCAATTGATCTGGAGTAATTTTGCCTTCGGCCACGAGTGCAGGAACTTGCGTAATAAACGTGCGGCTGTCCATATCCATATTCAAACCCGCCGTCAGCGCTTTGTACGCAGCGTCTTTCGGGTCTCGTGCATATCCGTGCGTCACAAGGCCGTTGACTGCTAAAGCATCCGAGACCACAAAACCCTTAAAGCCCCACTCCTTGCGCAACACCTCGTGGAGAAGCCACCGGTTACCTGCTCCAGGCACGTCGTTTAAATCCATGTACGCGCTCATGAAGCTCCCTACGCCAGCCTCTTCCGCCGCATGGAAGGGAATCAAGTACACATTCCGCAGCAGTGTCTCCGGGACGTCTGAAGAGTCGTAGTCGCGCCCACCCTCCGCCGCTCCGTAACCGGCAAAGTGCTTCGCACAGGCCAACACGCTTTGCCGGTCCCACGTTGCGCCTTGAAATCCGCGTACCTGGGCACGCGCCATCGCCGCGCCAAGGTACGGATCCTCGCCGGCCCCTTCCACGATACGTCCCCAACGTGCATCGCGCGCGATGTCCACCATCGGAGCAAACGTCCAATTGATCCCTGTGGCACGCGCATCCTCTGCCGACGCCCGCTGCGCCTGTTCCACAACCTGAGGATCCCAGGACGACGCCATGGCCAGAGGCACAGGAAACAGTGTCTGCCGGCCGTGGACCACGTCGTTACCGACCAGCAGCGGAATATGCAGCCGCGTTTTCTCCACCGCCAGATGCTGTAGCCGATTGATCTCACTAACATCCACCAACCACAGGATTGACCCCACTTGTCCCTGCTCAATCGCGCTATCGAGATTGTTGCGGGAAGGGCCAGGGTTCGATTGTCCTGAGACTTGATTCAACTGTCCGACTTTCTCCTCGACAGTCATCTTCGCAACCAGTTCGCTGGCGCGGCGGTGAATCGCCTCATCGTCAGTCAGCTGAGCGATGCCCTGCGGGACAACCATCCCCGCGCAAAGTAGACAGAGCGCAATCTTATGAGCATTCAATTTGGTCGCCACGTTTTCGATCCTCAATTCTATGGAGTGGAACAACAGCCCGGGCAAGAGTTTTCAAAGTTTCGGCAAGAGGGAGATACCGATCCGAATACGCCTATTCAATCGGACTCCGACCGCAAGACAGAAGTTATGCAACCAACTGGCCCTACTTGTCGGGTTCCTCGACCTTCACAATGCGGTCGGCAGTCGGGCGGTCCAAATGCTGGACAATCCCGCTTGGCCAGCGAATCTCAACATCTTTGATGGCACTCTCGGTTCCTAGTCCGAAGTGCACCCTCCTGTCGCTCGATGACATGAACCCCACACTGGTCGTCACATGGTTGTAGAGTGTCCTTCCGGACGCGGTAATCACCTTTATCATTGCTCCGATGCCATCCCGATTGCTTCGATGGCCGCGCAGGTCGAACATGATCCAGTGATAGCCGGTCAGGCCATTGTTCATGAGAATTCGCGGGCGCTCTCCGAGCGATGTGACAACAATATCCATGAACCCATCGTTATTGAGGTCGACGAACGCCGATCCGCGCTGATAGCCGGAGAAATTGAAGTCCGCCCCCATTTCGCTGGATACATCCGTGAAGTTCTTCCCCTCATGATTCTGAAACATCGAATCATGTTGTCTCGAGTGTTCCTTGAGGTAGTCGACGTCCCCGTTCGCTGAATAGATATCCTTCCAGCCGTCATTGTTGTAATCGATGAAGCCGATGCTCCAACCGGAAAGCGGCAGGCTCAGGTTGCCTATGCCCGACTGCCTTGTTACATCGTCGAACGCGTTCCTGCCTTGATTGCGAAGCAATCCGAATTGCTCGCCCATCAGATCGTTGTAAACAATGTCCACTCGGCCGTCGTTATCGTAGTCCTTCGCGTCCGTTCCCATCCCCGAAACGGAATGGCCTTGTTCGTCGTAGGCGACCCCGTACAGCAAACCCTGCTCTTTGAAAGTCCCATCTCCCTGGTTGATGAATAGAAAGTTCCGCTCGGTATCGTTGGCAACGAAGATGTCCATCTTCCCGTCCTGATTGAAGTCGGCAATCGCGATTCCCATGCCCTTTCCAAGCGCGGTCCCGATGCCGGATGCCTCGGTGACATCTTCGAACTTGCCGTGCCCCAAATTGCGATACAAGCGAGACGCGATGCTCGTGTAAACGGTGGGATTACAGTAAGCGTCCGTCGCCTTGTCCTTGACACACCGCCTATCGGTCAATGGAGTCCAAGTGGTGTAGTTGGTCACGAACAGATCGAGCAGGCCGTCATTGTCATAGTCGAACCACGCGGCACCAACGCTGATTGAATTCTCAGGCTTGTTGTCCAGGCCAGAGCCGACAGTGACATCGGTAAATGCGCCGTCCCCATTATTGTGGTAGAGGGTGTTACGCCCCATGTTTGCGAGAAATAGATCGGTGTTGCCGTCATTGTCGTAGTCGGCAGCGGCAACACCGAAGCTGTACCCAAGAGTTGCGCCAGCCAATCCCGCAGACAAGGCAACGTCTTCGAACCGTCCATCCCCCATATTCCGCAGCAGTGCGTTGTAATAGGCCGGACCGGTCTTCACGTCCTCCGGAAGTTTCGCGCCGTTAGTGAAAAAGATATCCATCTTGCCGTCATTGTTATAGTCAAGCACGGCGACACCGCCGCACATCGGTTGGGGGAAATACTTTCTGCCCGTGAAGTTATTGTTGGTCTTGTACGAAAAATGCGAACGACTCGCTACATCTGTAAACCAGGCCAGGCGCTGCTTGCCGCGATCTTGCGATGCACCCTGCCTCTGAAGATTCAGCCCCATGCAGGCGGGCAATGAATAGAGCACCTTCGCCGCAAAGGACCTCCTGCTATACCGCACCATCAGCGAGCCTCCGACGAGTTCCCGGTCGCTTCGGCAGCCCGATTAGACCCAACGCTTCGACACCGGATTCGAGGTGAGGTGTCGGTTGTGTCGAGGAACAGAGTCATCCATGTCACTTTTCGAGAAAGGGTGAACCAATAACGAGAGCAGGTGTGGATAACGACTACTCTGTTGGAACCTCACGGATAGAAACGATAGGATCACGTCCCGTCAGGAACTTCCTAGCCAAGTACATTCTATCCGATATGTCACTAATTCAACATAGTAATTGACACTTTTCCGGAGTTAGATCATCGGCGGATTGAACATGTTGATTCGCTTTGGAGCGGGATGCGGCACATCGTGGATTGTCGTGTGCTGACAAGAACATTTCCGATGTCTTGCATATCGATGCTAAGGGCGTATAACATCATGGCGGGAAGACACACCTACCTACTCGTTGGCAGCGCCATGGTTCGACATGCCGATCGGGTCACAGGATGCGGTTTTCCGCGTTTCTCTTTACCATTGGCCCATATCGATATGAAACCGCACCACTACAAATACCTGATAATTCGGCTCGACGGAATCCTCTCGAACGCCCGCGCTGCCGGCACGAGAAGGGCAAATACAGTATTGCGCGCAACCACTTCGCTCGCTCTATTCTTTGCATGGTTCTCTTTTTTTGTGTTCGCTCAGAACCCTGCCAACACTGTTGTTCAGGGATCTGCCGACAATTCGGCATTACATCCTCGCTCGGTTCGTGTCACCAGAGACCCTTCTCAGGCAGCGCAGCTTGCCGTATCGCCAATCGAATTCGAAGACGTCGCCGCAAAAACAGGGATCAGGTTCACACTCAGAAACAGCATCAGCCCACAGCGGTATTCGATTGAAACCATGGCTGGCGGAGTTGCGGTATTCGACTACAACAATGATGGCCTTCTAGACATCTTCTTCACAAATGGCGCGTCCATTCCTTCGCTCCAAAAGGACAGCACGGGATATTTCAATCGACTCTTTCGCAACAATGGCGACGGAACCTTTACAGATGTCACAGAGAAGGCGGGGCTCGCGGGCATAGGCTATTCCATGGGAGTGGCTGCAGGAGATTATGACAATGACGGCTTTGTGGATCTTTACGTCACGGGTGTCAACCGCAACCAGCTCTTCCACAACAACGGCGATGGCACATTCACCGATGTAACCGAGAAGGCCGGAGTGAGCGGGGTTGTCCCTGGGTTCGGGAAGCCCTGGGCTGTAACTGCCGGTTGGTTCGACTACAACAACGATGGTTTGCTGGATCTCTTTGTTGTGGACTACTTAGACTACGATATTAAGACTGCACCTCTTTGCAATAATGAAAAGCTCCCGGCTTACTGCTCTCCTAATAATTTCCAGGGAACACCCAACATCCTCTACCGAAACAACGGAGATGGCGCTTTTACCGACGTGTCAAAGCAGTCTCATATCTCCCAGTATGTTGGTAAGGGAATGGGTGTGGCATTTGCTGACTACGATAACGATGGCTTTACCGATATATTCGTGTCGAACGACACCTTTCAGAATTACCTCCTTCACAACAACGGAGATGGAACGTTTACCGATGTCGCGCTGACGGCCGGAGTGGCCTATAACGAGAACGGCAAGACGGTAGCCGGCATGGGCGCAGATTTTCGTGACCTTGACAATGATGGGAAGCCCGACATCTTCCACACAGCAATGTTTGGCGATAGTTTTTCACTTTATCGAAATCAGGGAGATGGCCATTTTGACGATGTCACAAGCGCCGCGGGATTGACTGCTTTCACCAGCCGTTTTACAGCCTGGGGAACGGGACTGTTCGATTTCGACAACGATGGGAACAAGGACATCTTCACTGCAGACGCCGAGATTCTCGATAATGTCATGGAAATCTACCATCGGCCCTTTGCTCTTCCCAATGGGTTGTTTCGCAACAAGGGAAATCTCACTTTTGAAGATCTGAGTTCAAAAGCGGGAAAGAGTGTTTCCGTTCCTGCCGCCCATCGCGGAGCGGCATTCGGCGATTTCAATAACGATGGCAAAATCGATATCGTTGTCACGGTTCTGAACGGCTCACCCGAGTTACTTATGAATCGCTCAAGAAACCACAATCACTGGATACTGCTAAAACTTGTGGGAGTGAAGGACAATCGAGATGGGCTGGGAACAAAGATCAAGATTACTACTTCAAGTGGCGCGCAATATAACGAAGCTACGACGGCTGTAGGGTATAACTCATCGAGCGACAAGCGGGTTCATTTTGGATTGGGAAATGCCACTGTCGTGGACAAGATAGAGCTGAGCTGGCCGAGCGGCATCAAGCAAGTGTTATCAAACGTTAAGGCAGATCAGGTTCTGACTGTGACTGAAAGCCCGCAATAGAAGAAGCTCTCAGGGCTTCAGATTACCTGACAAGCGTTGTGCTAATTCTGCCTGCCCATTCCGGTTGAGTAGATCAATAAGGCCTTGCACCACCTCAGGATCATTCCTTCCGTACGCCGACAAGGTTTCAGCCGTTAAGTTAGCGTCAGATACTTTGCCAATCCTGAAGTAAGAATCGCAAAGAAGGTATAGCAGCCTGGGAACCACGGTCTTCGATTTTGTCAATTGATCCGCGGCCTCGGCCCACCTCCCTTGCCGATACCTGACTTCTCCCAACTCAGCTAAGGCCAGCTGGTAGTTTGGATCAAGCTTGAGTTCCGCTTCCAGATCATTCTCAGCTTTGTCCAGGTCGCCATCCCGAAGAGCGAGAAGTCCTTGATAGGTATGAGCACCTTCGACCTTTGGATCGATTTCCTGTGCCCGCTTGAGATTGCGCGACGCCTCCTCGACATTTCCCTCAGTAAAATAGAGCGCCGCAAGAAATACGTAGGGTCTTGCTTGCGAAGCGGATGCCCCTTTGGCACTTCTTTGAAGCAGATCTAAAGCATCGCTCTCACGATGGTCGGCCAGCAACTGACGGGCCTGATCCCAGATGGCCTTGTCGCGTTCCGCCTTACCTTTCGAGGGAGCAAAGGAGGATTGTTCCATCATCAGATTGTGCAGGCTTGCCTCGTGTTGAGCATCCGCTGTTCGTCCCAGGCCAACATAGGCTTTTGAAAGATAGAAATGCGCGAGTACCTGCGTCGGATCCCGCTGCAACAAGTATCCAAGTGTGGAAGCTGCGGACGCGTAGTCCTTCATCTCCAAGCTGCAATGCCCGATCCCCAGCAACGAGTAAGCGTCGTCTTTCTTGATGGCCAGAATGCGCTCAAAAACTGCCTCGGCTTCCTGCCATTGAGATAATTTGACTTCAGCATCTGCGAGTACTGTCAGAGCTTTTAGATTATTGGGTTGTAGCTCCGCCGCTTTTGCGGTGTACTTAACGGCATTCGGCAGGTCCATGTTGTTGTAGCTCGCCGCACCGATGTCAAGGTCGATGCCTTCGAGAGTCGGGTCCGCTTGCTGAGCCTTGAGCAACCACCGTAGTCCCTCTTGGTAATTGCCGGAGTTGCAGAGAAATTCACCGTATTTCTGCCATACCGATGCATTGTCGGGATCAAACTTGAGACACTTGCGAATCGTTCTCAAAGCCAGTTCATCGTTGCCATTCAACTGGTACGCCTGTGCGAGATAGTAAAGACCCTCACTATCGTTGGGGACAAGCTTCAACAGGAGAAGAAGCGACTTGACGGCCTGCTGCTTGTCGCCGGCTACAAGGCGATAGACTCCGACTTTCAGAAGGAGCTCGGTATCGTTCGGCAGTAATTCAAGCGCTCTTTGATAAGACGTGCAGGACTCAGACGTGCGTCCTTCCGTCTCAAATAATTCGCCTTGCAATTTCAGCGCCGGTGCAAAATCAGGATGCTCATCCACGAGACTGTTGGTGAGAGCAAGAGCCTGCTCCACGTTCCCAAGGTGGGCGATACTTTGTGCGTTGCGCAGTCGTTGCAGCAAGGCCGAATCAGTTTGCCGATTGGCCTTCTGAGCGCGAGCGCTCAACACTCCGCCAGCCAGATATGCTGCGAGCACTATCCAGATACAACAGGAAATTAATCGACGCCGGTTGCCGTTCCGCTCCTCGACGAAGAATTGCCGCCGAGATGCGAATAGGTTCTTCAATTTGATTCCGAGGGTCATTGTGCTCTCATCAATTTCCGCAACTGGTGTGCAGGATCGATCCATGACTTTACGTTAGCCTTACTTATGATTCTAGAGCATTTTCGGAATTCGTGTGGTCCCTTGGAGTGCATGAAAGGGCGGCCCTTTCTTGAGAAAAAAGCCACTTAGCCGTATGTCTTCGGTCTACAGAAATTCCGAAACTGCTCTAACCGGCACTCCGATTGGGTCTGCAATCGGATGTAAAAAAGCTTCGCCCGGGACCGAGATCGATCCCAGGCGAAGAGTAGTGTCTTGTTGTTTTCTAGAAGACGAACCGGCCCTCCAGTCCTAATGAGCGCTGCCCGTACTTTGAGGAAATTACTCCGAAGTTACCGCTTCCGGGTGTACCCGAAACGTCCTGAGCAACGGGATTTCCGTGCGCGTCGAACATTCCTCCCAGGCTGGCATTTGGTCCGCCCAGGGTTGGGTGATTGAGTACATTGGATGCATCCACCTTGAACTTGAACTGCGCACGTTCCTTGATCGGGAAGGCGCGCGTGAGCGTGGCGTTCAAGCCCCATCCGCCGGGTCCCCAGAACGCATTGTTCGGGAGATTTCCGAATGCGTGGGGAGCGGCTGCCGTCGGAACAGGAGGCGCTCCGAAGCCCTTGTAGTCAATGTACATGTCGCTGGTATTGACACGCGGATGCTTGTTGATGGTCACCTGCCCAATACGGTCGGGACGATCCGCCGAGGTGGCGTCCAGCAACTGATCCACGCCCCAGGTCACATTGAACGGAGCTCCCGAGTTTGCGTTGAAGCTTCCGCCGAGTTTCCAGTCGCGTGCAATGTAGTTCACTGACCATGGCGCCCAGTGATAAACATCGTCCCCGCGTTGCACATTCAGATGAGGCTTGGCAATGCTGTAGAGCAGGTTCGCATTGAACGATTGCCGGTTGATGCCGTTGCTAAAGTCTCCCTTGATGTTGTACGGGTCTTGTACCGGCTCATCGCCGATGGTTCCCGGATCCTGGTTATTTTGGCCCCACGGGGCCCATCCTTGCTGGAGAGTGTAGTTGACGTTTCCGTAAAATCCGAAGCGGTTGACGCTCAGGGTAGATTGCAGCGAGTCGTACCTGGAGTTCACGTTCTGATATAACGTCTCGATGGTCGAGTAGTAGGCATAGGGCTTCCGTGAGGTTTCGTTGGCGATAGTAGCTCCCGGCGCCCACTGCGGCATATTCTGGTTCATCCAGTACTGAACATGTTCCTGGCGGTTGCCTACGTATCCTGCCCTGACCGTAACTCCCTTGATCAGTTGGTGCTGCACACCCGCGTTCATTTGAAGGGTATGAGAGAGTTTAAGCGGCTGAGGGTATGAGTTCAGGTAGATGCTGTAATTCGGCTGGGCGCTGAAGGTCGCCGGATTGAGGGTAAGCGGCAACGGGGTTGTTTTGTAGGTAGACTGCGCGGATCCCGGAGTGCACTGCTCCGGCTGCAGGCATGCGGTCAGCCATGGGTTGTATATGTCGTAGACATTGCTGGCAAATACTCCGCCACCAAAGGGAGCTTCCATTGCGGATTGGGTTGCACTCGACAGTGGCATGTTCTGGTAATAGATGCCCGCAGAGGCGGTAATCACCGTGGTCCCCTTGCCTCCGAGGTCGTAAGCACCGCCTACTCGCGGCTGCAAATTGACATGGGGCATCTCGAACATGCCTGTTGTAACTCCAGGATCGCCGTAAATTGCCATCCCTGGCGGCAGATTGGGATACTTCGTTGACTGATGGCCGGCGACGAATCCGCCTACGTGACCTTGTTCCTGGACCCAGTTCGGATCGTATCCGGAACGGAATCCGAGGCTGAGGGTGAGTCTGGGGGCGATCCTCCACTGATCGGCAAGGTAGTAAATGTAGTGATCGATGTGATTCGACTGAAAGAAGAGCGGCGTGTCAGCCTGTACGCCCGCGGCCGTTCCCAGCAGAAAGTCCGCAAAGGAGTACGCGCCCGCGACGGTGCCACTCGGGTTGTTCCCGTTAATTGGCTTTCCGGTAGCTGGGTCAATCGATGAAGGCGAGCTGGTGAAATTTCCGTTGTAGGACATTTGTGCCCGATCCATAGCCGGCACCGATGAGAACCAGGCGCGCTTGTATTCGAAGCCCGCCTTGAGGTTATGCTTGCCCTTGTAGAAAGTTACTCCCTCTGTAAAATTGGTCATCTTCTGATTGAATGCGTCGGGCCAGCCATCATAGCCTCCCATATTGCTCCAGAAGTTGCCAATCAGAAGGTTCGGCAGATATTCGGCGGACTGTTGTCCCGCAACCGTTTGGCCAAAGTTAGGAGTCAAGCCCTGGTAATTCTCCTGCACTTTCTGGCCACCCATCCCATCCAGGTAGGGACGGCGTGAATAGTGGTATGCGGTCTCCAGAACCAGGTCCGGGCGTGCCGTCCAGGTGTGGTGGAGGCTGTAGTCCTGCTGCTCGGCTGCCTGAATGCTGTATCCCCACGCCGGCAGAGTGGACAGGTACGCTGGAGACTCATCTTGCCCCCAGCTGCGATACATCATGAATGTCAACTTCTGACTCTTGGCCAGTTGGTGATCGAGTTTGATTGTCCACTCTGTGTTGGTCAAACTGCCCATCCAGGGCCAGATCTCGTGGTCACCAAATTGAGAGACGAGATCGTGCGGATCGTTGAACAACCCGTCGGCGACCATCGCCTTGGACAACTGGTTCATTCTGGCCGTCGGAATCACATTGCCTTGAAAAGGCAGTCCGGTAAGCGGGTCAAAGATCTGGAAGCCGGCACAGGCTGAGGCCGAGCAATCCTGACCCGATGAGCTCCCGATGGCGCTGAAGTCGCCGCTGACCATCGCGGGCGTGAGGCCATCTGTGCCCGCGACAGTAAACGGCTGCGGATCTCTCCACTTCTGGGCCGAGAAAAAGAAGAAGGTCTTGTCCTTGAGAATGGGACCGCCCAGGGTCGCGCCTTCCCAGCGCTGATTGTCTCCCGGTATCGCTACTCCCTCGTTATTGTTCAGCCACGAGTTCGCATTCATTTTCTTGCTATGCAGCTGATAAAACACGCCCCCATGCACCGTGTTGGTGCCGGATTTCGTGACGACATTTACATTCAAGCCCGGAGCCGCTCCCATCTGAGCTTCTCCGCCCGATGTCACGACCTGAACTTCCTCGATGGCATCCGGATTGGGTATTTGCGATGCGCCATTCTTCATTGCGGTAGTGGCGTCGGCTCCATCCAATGTGTAATTGCTATTCGACGTGGTCAAGCCGTTTGCGCCCAGCCAGTCGTTCTCCTCGGTGTTCGTGGGGGGACCGCCTGTTTCCCAGCCGTAGACTCCTGGCGCCATCGTCGCGGCTTGCAGCGGATCGCGGTTCAAATTGGGCAGATTTTCGACCAGCTCGGCGCTGATGTTCGTCGCCAACTGCGCGGAGGTCGTGTCGATAACAGACAGGGCACTCTCGCTTGTGACGGTTACGGTGGCAGACGCATCACCCAGCTTCAGGGCCAGGTTTTGCGTCGTGTTGGTGTTCACCTGTACCGTGGTGTGCTTCACCACCAGGTCCCCGAAGCCTTTGGCGTTCACTTTCAACGTGTAGATACCGATCTGTACGTTGTTGAATGAATACAGACCTTCTCCGTTGCTTTGCGTTGTAGTGGAGATCAGCGTAGCGTCGTTGGTTGCTGTAATGCTGGCTCCAGCAATCACGGCTCCCGTCTGATCCGTAACGATTCCTCCGATTGTGCCATCTGTCTTAACTTGACTCATGCCCAACCCGGAACATAGCAGTAAAATCACTGCGATCAATCCCAGGCGCCATGAGCTTCTCCTGTTCACTGGCCTTGTCATGTGAAACCTCCTTCGATCCGTAACACTACGGCTTGTTTGTAGGAAATGTCTTTTCAATCTGGAACAAAAACCTTTCGGATTTTGTCCATCTCCAACGCCGCGCTCCCACAACACGCGATGGATGATCTCTCCTACTTTCACCGCATGAGAGAAATGAAGAAATCAGAGTGGTTCAACTATATAAAGGCGAACCGGGGCTCTGGGAAGGTTAGCCGCCCTCTAACCTGCCTTGTTAACTTGTTGAGCAACCTAGGTTTAGCGATCTTACGGTTAGTTAACCGTACATCAGATAGAACGAGTTGGAATCTAATGCTCCGGCAGGATGCGCTGCGCCAGTGTTGTGCGCACTCACTTTTGAATCGACCATTCTCTTGCATAGAATTCGTCCCTCTTAAGCGGGCGGCAGCTCATCTGCAAGGACTCTAAATTCAAGCAAAAAGACAATCGGTGATTTATCTCATACAGCGGTTAGTCATCAGCCACAATCGAAGCTCCCAATTGACGGGAAAAGGATTATCGATGCACAACTTAGAAAACAATGGATTCCCGACCGGAGCACCGATCGATTTGCTCGCAGACAATTAAGGGAGGAGGTTGTTTGAGTGTTCAGTCGGAGCGAGGTCGAGAGATGGAAACTGCGGATTCCGAATCGAGAAAACTCGACTGGCAGTGTTTTCGATCCGTTCAAAGGGAGCTGAATTGCGGAGCGTCGAAGGAATTTAACGCTACTGGGACGGCAGACGGTGGCAGGCTACCACTTCGGTATTCGTCGCGGAACCGCCCATCACAGAGAGCTTGAGCAGCAATTCAAAGCTCTGCAACGGCTGATTGGACGGACCGGCGCAACTCTGCAAAACCTTAGATAGGTTGGAGATATTCGTAATTACTTGCGCAGCCGCTGCAGTGCCCTCGGCGCCTGTTCCCGCCAGGATTAGCACATGGCCCGACTGGTGGGGATTTTGCAGAAAGGCAACGATGGCAAACGAGGTGCCTGTTGGAGGCTTTTCCTCGAAGAATTTGCCGATCGGCGTGTACAGTTCCATTTCATTCCGTTTCGGTCGAACGTTCGCAATCTCCTCCAGGCTGGATCCGGTCGTGAAGACGAATTTGAAATCCAACTGCGAAGCAAATAAGTCCACCCATGGATTGGCAATGGGGCTGCCCAGCAAAATGAAGTCGTCATCGGTGTGGAAGTCAGCCGGGTGAATCAGTCGAGCACCACGAATCTGCACCTTTTGGCCGACGGGTTTGGCGAGTGAAACGATATTCGCGACAATAGGAAGGTCAATATCCGCAGCCCGGGAGCCGCGCAAATAGCGCAGGCAGAAGCTTCGAATCTCCGGCGGAAGCGAAGAGCCTTCAGGTATATACCGCTCATTTGCATAGTCGGATAGGCTGAGAGCGTGACCAGTAATGTCCTGCTCAGCTGCGAAGTCGGGATCGCTTGCAATGATCTGAAGAGTGTGACCAGTTCCGAGGATCGTTGTCCATGGCGGAGTGGTGGCAATGATCCGAGGCATTTCGGGTGCATGGGAACGATAGCCTGCCCAGTATGAAAAGCCCAAAAGCAAAAAAATAAGGGGGAGAGAAAAAAGAAACTCCCAGGTGGCGTACCAAGTGCCAATTTCTTTCGGCTCAGCGAGTCCAGGGGGTGTCGGGTCTTTAGTATTGGCCGGTGCGGGAGCTGCCTGATCCGGGATAAAAGGACTTCCAGACTGCTGAATCCAAGTGATCTGTGGGATGTACGAACCCGGCGGAATGTTGATGCGGCACTCAGAATCGGTTGCATGTCGTTGGTAGTGTTGCGAGAGACGTCTTCTTACGTCGCTCGCCGTTACTCTGACGATCGCATCCTCCGCTTTATCATATGAAGGCGAACGATTGAACAATTCGATGCCGATCACTCGCTCCTTCAGGCTCTCAAAATCGCCTTCGAGAGATCTGCCAACAACATGGCGAAGGAATTGCTGGCTACGCGGGCTTCCTGCAAAAGCCTCCCCACGAATTACTCCTTCTACATGCGCGCGGAGCAAGGCTAATTGAGCAGGATCTCGCGCAAGTCTAGCGATCTCAACCGCACGTGCATCTGTCTCGAAGGTAGACATTTTGCTCCGTGCGGGATTATACATGACCGCGCGGTGAGGGGACCATCAATTAGAATTGCGGTTCTATCATATTGAAAATAAACGGCTAATCTCAGGTTAGGCCTGACCTGCATCGCAGCGTGGTGGGCAACAAGTCTTCAGGGAACCGAACGCTCCCCGGGTTCGCTCGACTTCAGTCGTCTGACACAGAAGGTTGCTTCGAAAGCGAGCGTAGGCATGATCGGCGTAGCAAGTGCTACCGAGCAATTAAACCCGAACTCCTGCCAAACGTACGGTTAACTAACCGTAAGAGCCATAACTCGCGTCTGCTAAACGACTTAAAGCGGAGGTTAGAAGGCAGCTAACCTTCACATACCCCCACCATGCTTTTGTATGGTTGAACCACTCTCAGGTTTTTTCTTTCATCGACGAATCGAATTGGCGACACATTGGTAACCGAAGCTGCCCTCCCAATCTCGATCGGGAACCGGACCAATTGGAACGCTTCCCATTTCTGTCGATCCAACGGGCTCCTGAGACCGGGTCTGATCTCTTTCGAATACATGGCTGAGGAATGAGACTCGCTTCCGCGAAGATGCTAAGGCAGCCGAACCACGAAACGACTCGCGGTCCGATGGAGCGCGGGCTCTTGCAAGTTCAGGAATGAGGCCACATGAATAGGCGCGATTTTATGTCGGGAGGTGTAGGGGCAGTTGTTTCGAGCTCTCTGATTGCAAAACGCAACATGCTCATAGCGGAGTCGTGCTCGCTGTCAATTGCGCGAGAAGAGATATCGCCAACTGAATGGACGTCATCGAGCGACGTGATGCGCGTCAAACTTGGCGATTCAGGAACAATCCAAGCGCTGCAAGTGAGAACTTCCGGTCAGTGGGAAGACGTCGAGTTCCGCCAGGGCATTCTCGCCGGGCCGGCATGGGCAGGCGCGAAGTTGCAAAAGATCGCGGGATCGGACAATAGTTTCGCAGCAGTGGCAGATGGGGTGCGCCACTCTCTGCAATACAGCGTTCAGGGGAATCGCCTGGCAATCGTAGCGAGACTCAGGAATGAAGGCACCTTGGACTACATCCCGACGGCGGCAAGGCTCGTGCTCGGACTGAACACCGAGATGCGTTCGTATCCCTCCTGGGATTATCGTTACTTTCCGACCCTGTTGCGCTGTGAAAGATCTCATTTCTGGGGTTACTTCATGACCCCGAAAGGGAGAATCATGACCATCGGGTCGCCGGACGCAGTCGCGTCTTACAGCATGAATTACGATGAGTCGGTCTGGGTATCCGGGGACGGCGAGAAACTGGCGCCAGCTCGCCCTGATGGTGAGCATAATCCCGACACATCCACCGATGGCGGTCACCTCATCTACTCCTGCAGTCTCGACTTGATGCACGCTTTACCCCTTCCGGCGCGTCATCCTCAAAATCTTATTTGTCTAAAGCCGGGCGACGAGCGAACATGGACGTTGTATCTCCAGCCCATTGATTCAATCGAAAAGGTCAAGCCTTCATTGGCTGCCTCTTTGTCGGTTCCGATGATCGAAGCCGATCGTTATACAGTGGCTGGCGGGGAGAGAAGCAGATTAACTATCTGGTCGCCTGACGGAGTCAAGATTGAAGTCACTGATCCTGAAGGAAGCGCGACTTCACTGGAGGTGATTTCCAAAAAGCCTGGTGAATACGAGGCTACGCTTCTGCCTCAAACCGGCCCAGGTTTATATAAACTAACAGCCACCCAAAGTGACGGCCATGTCAGCGAGGCATCTGTGTCCGTGAGACATCCCTGGTCCTGGTACATGATTCAGGCGCGCAAAGAATCCCTCGTCAACAAGCAATATGCGTCAAGTCATCTGGAACAATGGCTCGGTTTAGAGGCCGGTGTTCTGGCGCGGCTCTATCTTCCCGATGCCCAGGTGGACGCGCAGACTGATGCGCGGCTGAAAGAAATCCTGAGCCTGCAGTGGGACCTGGCCGCCAAGAAGCCCAGCGGTATACCGATGGAGGTTCGATATTTAATCAGTACGACGCAGATGGCAGGTCTGCTCGCCTATCGCTATCTGGCTGATCGAGATCCTTATTGGATCGATCTGGCCAGCGGCTTCGCAGATTATGCGGTTTCCCGGCAATCAGCGGACGGCAACTACGACAACTACACAGTGATCACCTACCCGGTGAAATCGGTGATGACGGTAATGGCTGCGGAGAAGATGGTAGCACCAAAGGAAACGCGATATAAAGTTGCCTACAACCGTCATTACGATTCAGCAAAGCGGGCGATGGATTTCCTGGTGCGGTCCGAAGACAATTTGTTGACAGAAGGCCAGAACACGTTTGAAGACGGCATGATCAGTTGCGCGGCCACGCAGTTGGGGCTCTTCGCGTTGTTGCAGGATGACGCGGCAGAGCGCAGGCATTATGCGGAAGCATCTAGAAAGATGCTTTTATCCCACCGTTGCCTGGAGCAATTGCTGATCCCTGATTCGAGGATGAATGGGGCGACCCTGCGCTTCTGGGAAGCCCAGTACGACGTGCTTATCGGGAAGTCGCACAACATGATGGACTCGCCGCACGGTTGGAGCGCGTGGCTTATCCCCGGCCTGTGGTATCAGTACCTGCTGACAGGCGAGGAGGATTGGTTGCGCAAAGCTATGAATGCCATGGGCAGTTGTGCCCAATTGATAGATAGCCGCACCGGCCAATTGAGATGGGCATTTGTGCCTGATCCCTACCGTGAGGCGACTGTACTCGAACCAAATCCCGAGAATCCGAAACGCGGCAAGCGGGTTGGGCAGATTATCGGCGAGCAGTATGTGCCCATGATTGCGGCATTCCATTCTCCGGATCGCGAGCCAGTCTGCGGTAACGGATGGGATTCTGGCTGGACGTGCTGCAACGATGTGAATGAGGTATTCATCTCGCTTGCGGAAGTGGCATTGACTTCCGCCTATGTCATCGAACGGGCGAATGGAGATCTGATTACGTGGAATTGCACCTCAACAGTCGATGCCGTGGGAGGAATCAACATTAAGATGGCAGAGGATGTCGTAAGCCGCGTGCATGTAAACCTGAACAAAGCACATCAGGTGACCGCAACATTCGGGAATGATTCAACCCAGCCGATTGAAGCCAAAGGAATGCAGTGGATCGGCCCGGGAGGAACTCCGGAACTCTTCCGATAGCGCGCAAGCCAATTACTCGATGACTGGCGAGTAAAAGTTATCAGCATCAATAAATTCGCGCGCCATGAACTTGTCGGAGATCGATTCAACAAAGTAACTCGAGCCGGGGAGTCAAGACTTGAAACATGATAGGATGCGCCGCCGTTTTCTCGGACTTGCAGGTGCGGCTTTGTTCTCGAAATTGGGATTGGGATACGGCGAATCCTCGATTCTGAGGCGCGTCACGGGGCGCTCTGCCCAAACGGATGGAGCAGCAGGAACGATACGGCGCTTGCTGCCTCAGCATGCCGATCAGATTCATTTATCCTTGCTTCCCGATCAGGGAAAAGAACACTTTGAAATCTCTGGATTCTCCGGCAAGATTTTAGTAGCCGGCTCATCGCAGTCCGCGATGCTAATGGGATTGCACTGGTATCTGAAGTACGTGGCCGGGGTGTGTGCGAGTTGGAATGGGGACAGCCTCAACAGCCTTCCGAGCAAACTTCCCGCGCCACCCTCAACCATCACGCAATCCGCGAGCGTTCCTCATCGCTTCGCTCTGAATGACACCAATGATGGCTATACCTGTCCTTATTGGTCGTGGGAAGAGTGGGAGCACCAGATCGACATTCTTGCGGTTCACGGGATCAACGAGGTACTTGTTTACCTCGGCGCGGAAGCTGTCTATCAGCAGACCTTCCGCAGATTTCAGTTGACCGGCGAGGAACTGCGCAACTGGTTTCCAACTCCTGCTCACCAGCCCTGGTGGCTTCTGGATAACTTGTCAAGCTGGGTTGGCCCTTCGTGTCCACAACATCTCATCGACAATCGCCTTGCCCTGGCAAGGAAGGTGACTGACCGCCTCCGTGAATTGGGAATGATTCCGGTGCTGCCAGGTTATTTCGGGATGCTTCCGGATGGATTTGCGGAGCGTAATCCCAACGCGCGCATTGTGCCGCAGGGTAAGTGGCTTGGCATGAAGCGTCCGGATTGGCTCGATCCGACCAGTGCGCTTTTTGCAGATGTAGCGCGTGAATATTACAACGTACAGGAAACGCTGCTTGGACCTTCCTCGATGTTCAAGGTGGACCCTTTGCACGAGGGCGGCGAGGGCGGCGATGTAGACATCGCGAAAGCCGCAAGGGCGATCGATGTCCAGTTGCAGGCATCACACCCCGGTGCAATATGGGCAATCCTCGGCTGGCAGAACAATCCAAGACCCGACGTTCTATCGGGAATCGCCAATAAAGACCACGCACTCATCCTCGATGGTCAGTCGGACCGGTTTGAATATCGCGATCGTGAAGAGCAGTGGAATGGAGTTCCCTACGCGTTCGGCGCCATCTGGAATTTCGGAGGTCACACCACGATGGGCGCCAATATGGGAGTTTGGAATGAGCGCTTCTTTCATCAGCTTCAGAGACCTGGCAGCAAGGTCAGTGGCATCGCTGTCATGCCGGAAGCGAGCTGCAATAATCCGGCAGCATTCGAATTCTTCACCGAAATGGCCTGGCTTGATTCACCCCCTGATCTCGCGACTTGGTTTGCGGCATGGTCAGGCTATCGGTATGGAGAGAAGGATCCTGAAGCAGCAGAGGCTTGGGAGATTTTGCGCACAACTGCCTACGATCTAAAGAGTGGAAAGTGGAGCGAGGCGCACGACAGTCTATTTACTGCCCAACCTGACTTGAATGCGCAATCGGCCTGCAGTTGGAGTCCTAAAGAACCACGATATGACCTGAAGGCATTCTCCCTTGCGCTTCGGCCTTTGCTGGCGGTCCATCCCTCCCGGCGCAATAGTACGGCATACCGGTACGACCTTGTGGACGTTGCCCGCCAAACAGTTGCCAATCGCAGCCGCGCGATGCTTCCGGAAATTCAGGCGGCTTATTCAGCAGGCGACATCGAGCGATTTCAAGATCTCTCGCATCAATGGCTGCAACACATTGAGGACCTTGATCGGATCGCGGCTACCGAACCATCGTTGTTGTTTGGGCGATGGCTCGCGCGTGCGCGAACTTCCGCGGGAAACCCTCGGGAAGAAGCACAATTTGAGTTCGACGCAAGCAGCTTGCTTCTTGAATGGGGACCCGAGTCCTCGCGCGACTCCGGCATTCACGATTATGCCTCCCGGGAGTGGAACGGGCTGCTCAAATACTATGCGCAACGTTGGCAGGCCTACTTTTCAACGCTTGCTGTTGCGCTCCAGAAACGCGAATCCCCGCATTCCATCGATTGGTTCCAGATGGATCAGGAATATGCAGGGAGAAAGAAGCAGTATGCGGAAAAACCTCAAGGAGATGCATTTGCCGTGATTAACAGTATCTGCCGGCGTCAGGAGTCGCAAGAAATACCTGCTCCGCCAGGAGGAACAGTTTGACCCATGCCGCCAAAGTGCGGGATGAACAAAAAAGTTTCTGTGACTGCAATTGGTTTATGAACAAGGAGCAGCCCTGGGAAAGTTTACTGCCACTCCCCGCGGAAGACGATGATCAACAGAAAGGACCACTCAATGGAAATGGTTCCATCCAGCAGAGCCAAGACAAAAGGTTTGAGGCGGACACACTTTCAGGTGAGAAGCACTGGCGGGAAATGGGGGAATATTATGCTTAGATCCGGACTGCCTGGAGCGCTCTTGCTGATGCTGGGCACCGTGCCGGCATTTCCCCAGGGAGTAACTCCAGCGACGGCGCCATCGCCAGTACCGCCCGTGATCGACGAGAAGACGCCGCCCCCATTCGATGAGTACATGCTCGGGCCCGACTCACTACCCCATCCCTCCGTTCCAGTGGGGAAAGTCTTCAGATTCGAACTGACGGATTCGAAAGTATATCCAGGCACCAGTCGGATCATCACAGTTTACGTGCCGGCTTCCTACAAGGGGGATAAACCGGCCTGCGTGTATGTTGGACTGGACGGCCTGGGCTTCGAGGCTCCGGCCGCTTTCGATAACCTGATTGCGCAGGGCACAATGCCAGTGACGATCGGCATTGGAGTTTCACCCGGAACGGTGAAGTCAGCAAATGCCGAAGAGAATCCACGATTCGATCGGAGCCTCGAGTTTGACAGTCTGAATGGCCGGCTGGGGCGGTTTCTGCTCGCGGAGGTTCTCCCGGAAGTGGAGATGCATCGCACTCCGGATGGATTGCCGATCCTGCTGTCAAAGGATGCCAATGACCGCGCCATTGGAGGCACGAGCACCGGAGGCATCGGAGCATTCACGGTTGCCTGGGAGCATCCGGACGCCTTTCGACGTGTCTTCAGCGCAATCGGAACGTATGTGGGAATGCGCGGAGGGGAACAATATTACGTCACGGTCCGCAAAACAGAACCAAAGCCGCTGCGAGTTTTTATGGAAGATGGCGTGCATGACGAGTGGCTTGGCGGCCCAGAGATGGGCGACTGGTGGATGTCAAACCAGACCATGGAGCGCGCACTGGAGTTTGGCGGCTACGAGGTGAGGCATGTCTGGGGCGCGGGAACGCACAACGGAAGTCATGCCGCTGCATTGTTTCCGGATGCGATGAAGTGGCTGTGGAAAGACTGGCCAATTCCGATTCGAGCCAGGGAGTCCAATAATCCTGTGTTGCGCGCGATTCTGAACCCTGATAGCTCGTGGGAACTGGCCGCGACCGACTGCGCGCCCAGGAGCCGGCTTGCAGCAAACGCAAAAGGAGAGGTGCTCTACGCGGATGGCGGAGTAAACTCAATTGCCCACGTGGTGAGCGAAGGAGATACAACGCGTTGCCAACAAAATAATGAAGGAGCGTCCCTCGCTTTCGGACCTGACGAAACACTGTATCGGGCGCTATCACGGGGCGGCGTTGCCATTACGCAGGCAGACGGAAATGAGCGCACCAATTCTCAGGTCGTCAATCTGCATCTCCGAGGTTTGACGGTGCGGTCCAATGGCGACATTTACGCCACGGCTGAGGGTTCCGGCGGACAGAGCGAATTGTGGCTGATCCGCTCCACGGGCGAACCACTGCTCCTTGCCGCGAATCTCAAGGGCGCTTCCGGTGTGGCTCTTTCTCCAGACGGACTGTGGCTGTTTGTTGCGCAGGCGCAATCACGCAGCGGAATGAGCTATCGCGTTCGCAGCGACGGAACGGTGGACGATGGCGAACCGTTCTACCACTTTGTTGTGCCAGACTGGGTAGACTCGAGCGGCGCCGCCGATGTGGCCATGGATCGCGACGGACGTTCGTACGCGGCGACTTCCGCGGGAGTCCAGGTTTTCGATCGCAATGGCCGCGTGACAGCGATTCTTCCGCTGCCAGGGAACGAGGCAGCAACCGGCGTTTCCTTTGGGGGACGCGAGTTTGACACGCTCTATGTGGCGGCGGGCGACAAGATTTACCGCCGTAAATTGCACGTGCGAGGGGCTCCAGCCTGGGCCGCGCCGATCGTTCTTCCTCATGCCGACGCAGGTTAGCCGCTGCGATGGAATTTGATGGGCGCAGGATGCCGAAGGAAAAATCTTGCAATCGCATTCGGACTCTGGATCAACCGAATTCTAATCAGGAAAATGCTTTTCAAGAAGGGATTGCCATGACTGCCAATCGCCGAGAGTTTATGCTTGGATCCGCTTCGCTTTTGTTGACTATGTCGTGCCTTGATTCAGCAGCACAGAAACCAGGCTTAGTGGGAATGAACGCCGCACTTTGGCAGGGGGACGGCAAGCCGAATCGGTTTGCGAATTACAACGGAGCAACGTTGATTGGGTTGGGTGACGAGCGCCCTTCGTTTCTGGACCAGTACGGCCAGTTGGGAGGCCGAGACGTTCAGGTTCTCCTCGATGTGGACTACCCGGTCAGGCCCTTCCAAAACGACGCACTCGTTCCCGATGCGGAGTGGGCGCAATGGCTCGAGAATGGCTACCTGCCCATTGTGCGCAGCAAGGTGAACAGGCATGGAGTTTCCGTGGACTGGACCGCTTTTACATCGGACTACAACGGACTAAAAAGCGATTACATCCTGATTGACAGTGGGCGTTCGTCTCTCCATCTCCGCCTGTTGTTCACTAACGCGGCCTCTGTCAGGTTGGAAGGGGATAGGATTATCAGTGGCGATCAGGTTTGCGCCATTGTCCCCGGTGCAACGGTGGGCCGAACGACAAGCGCCAAATACAATCTGCTCTCTCCGGAATCCTGGTGCACCGATCTTCCCCGGTGGGATCCCCCTGTTCCTTTGATAGAGCATTCAGGCCTCGCAAAAGCCTTCAACAGTAGCCGCGCAATCTACATGAACCGCTCGATAAAATACCGCATACCCGTTTCCGCTTCGCATACTTACCATGTCTATCTTGGACTTATTACAAACGATAAGAAACTCCCTGGGGAATCGATCCTGAAGCTAACAGTGAATGATCGGAGTCAACTCCTGGACCTGGGGACTCTCGGACAGGGTAACCCTTCCATTCTTGAGTTCGAGGTCGCTCCTCAAGGCGGGACGATTCACGTGGCTTCGGAGTGCGATGCCTCCTCCATGAGCATGTCTCGAGATTGCTTTATCAATGCTGTCTGGGTTTTCGATGCAGCGGTCGACCGCAACGAGTTGAAGACGGGCAGCCTCGATCGTCGCGCTCTAGTCCATATTCCATGCGGGCGCGAACCCGCTGCGGACGTTGCGGCTACAGTCGATATTGAATACGCTCCTGGAAACTCCAGTGGTCGGCACCTCCTGCTGCCGTACAACCTTTCAAAGAGCGACGCAGAACGTGCAACTGAATTCTCGATTTCCGATGCAGAGGCTGCAGTCAGAAATCACTGGGAGACTTTTCTCAGTCGTGGGGCCCAATTCAAAGTGGGGGTGCCACGCCTCGACAATCTCTATCGAACTTGCCTGCTGAATATCCTTCTGATGCGCACCAAGTACTCAGGAGAAGCCAATGACGGACAGGACCTCTACGTTGTGAAGCCTGGCGCTGGCATCTATGACAACTTCTGGATTCGCGATGGTTCCTACATCGCGAATGCTCTGGGTCTGGCGGGCTATCCGGAAGAAGTTGAGAAGTCGCTGCGGCTCTTCTGGCAGCCGGGACTCAAGGGGCAATTCGCAACCTGGGGCCAACAACCCGCGGGGTATTGGCAGTCGCCAATTACGCAGTGGGACAGCAATGGCGAGGCGCTCTGGGCCTTGGTTCACCACTTCCAACTCACTCAGGACAAGCAGTGGCTTAGAATCGCCTATGACAGCATTCGCAAGGGAGCCTTGTGGATTCGCTACGCGTGCGAACAGATGAAATTCACCCTTGAGCAAGGTGAGAGACCCGTCTACTACGGTTTGTTGCCGCCCGGCGAGGGCGAAGCCATCGTGTCGGGCATCAACTACTATCACAATTTCTGGGCGCTCCTGGGCCTGCACCAGGCAACGATTGCTGCGGTGGCACTCGGAAAGACCGAAGATGCTCAGACGTTTCGCGCCGCATACGATGATCTGCGCACAAACCTCTTGGCCTCCGTCGAATGGGCCTACCAGCACACTGGAAAAGGGAAGTTTATCCCCGCTACGCCCTTCGATACGGACGTATCCATTTGGGGTTCGGCAGGCGCCCTCTATCCATGCGGGTTTCTCGAACCGCTGGACCCCATGATGACGGCGACTCTCAGGACCATGGATACCTTTCTCGCAGAAGGTGCATACATCTACAAGAACAACCAGGTGTGGACTTATATCACTGCTGAAATTGCCATGTGCCATTTGCTGAGGAACGAAACTGAACGTTTTTATCAGCTATTCAACAGTTATGTCGACTATTCTTCGCCGACCAATGCATGGGTTGAAGGAATCATGGTGAAGGATCGTCGCGGCACCGGAGATATGCCGCACGGTTGGGCCGCGGCGGAATACATTTTCCTTCACCGGAACTCGCTCGTCTTCGAAAATAAGGATGTTCTGGAGTTATGTTGGGGGGTTCAGCCCGCCTGGCTGCCTGAGGGAGCCGCGCTTTCAGCGAAAAATGCGCCGACCCGCTTCGGAAAGGTCGATATCGAGTTGAGCCGCAAGGGGAGTCATCTCATCGCAACGTATCGACTTGATAGCCGTGGCTTCACGATCCCATCCAAGGTTGCGCTGCACATTCCGGAAATGCAAGGCGCAGTAACCGCTGTCAGCGTAAATTCAACTCTATATCCGCTGCAGCAGGGGCAAACAGTCATCGCCATCGGTTGATCTTTTTGCATGAGTTTGCACGATGCGATTAATCTGACCGGCGTTTAGGAGTGCGAAGGATTGCCGGCTGAGATTTGCCTGCGCATTGAGGCGCAACGGAGGATACGATCTTTGAAACCATCTGGCTTAGCGCATCGGAAGTCTGGCATGCGAAGGAACCCGCAAACCCTCATCTTCGACCTTGACGGCACCATTACGAATTCGAAGCCCGGCATCGTCGCCTGCCTGCGCAAGGTAATCGGCGCGCGCCGTCTAGAATATTCCGGACCGCTCGATCGATTTGTCGGCCCACCTGCCGAGGAATGGACACTCCATCTGTTGCCGCAGGGAAGCGCGGAGGATCGCGCCGCACTTGCGCGCGAGTACGGCGACTGCTTTTACCGCCATGGATGGAAGAACAGCTCGGTGTTCGAGGGGGTGCGCGATATGCTGGCGCTTCTCCGTCAGCAGGGCTTTCCCCTTTTTATCTGCACTTCAATGCAGCAGCACATTGCCGCCCGGGTTATGGATCTATTCGACCTTACCGATTCGTTTACGGCAATCTATGGCGACAAGGCCGAGTACGCCAACCACGGCAAAGTCGAACTACTAGGCAGGCTGTTGCGCGAGAATTCAGTCCGCGAGGAGTCTGCCTGGATGATAGGCGACCGGATTTACGACGTTCAGGCGGCGCACAGCAACAGAATCCGCTGCATCGCGGCGGGTTGGGGCTATGGCTCGCCGGAAGAGTTTCAGCTTGCGGATGCCTTCGCTCGGACCCCAGCCGATGTGAGCTTACTGGTGACTCCCCCGAAGCTTGATGGTTGACGCGCAGCCAATCCGAGCTCTTGACCTGACCATCGGCCTCGGCTATATCGAGCGCCTGCTGGCCAATACACATATCGAGAAGTATCTGGCGAAGCACCATGTTGAACTATTGAATGAGTTCAACAAGCTGCTTGCAGCCGGTTGCTTGGTGAAACTTTCACCGGATGCGTAAATTGCCGTCGAAACTTTCGCCTTATGAGGTCAATCACTTTCACCTTATGGAGTACGCAGCCCCGTAAATTGTTGATAAATTGAGTTGGAAGCTTTCACCTTATGCGTAAACCCACAATGGGAATTTCGTTTCCTTGAAATCCGTCCGGGTAGCCGAATCCATCGCGTCTTTCCTGAGTATGACGTATGATCGGCAGAACCAAGCCAAATGATCTCAGCCGAGCACAGATGCGCTCCCCCATACCCCTAACACCCAGGGGCTTGAACCTATGGCGTGAACAATTCTGCGCATCAGCCGATGTCACAGAAACAACTCAAAATCCGGATCAAGAGACTGGAAGGTAATCATGAGGAATTCTGGAGCGTTCCTGGCAATCGTCGTCTCGATCACCTTCGCAGCTTTACACGCGGCTGCGTCTATGCCTGTATCCAAATCATCGGACTCAAAGAAGATTTCCGAGCCTGCCACACAGGCGCCCCTCTTCAAAAACTCTCCGGCCCCTGCGTCCGCCCCTGCCAACCCAAGTCACACTTTCGCGGTGAACGACGAGAAGGGTTTGCTATTGACATGTATCGCACCGGAAATTGAAACCAACCCCGATACCGATACATTCAATGGCTGCAGCCTGGCGCCAGGCCGGACACTGGACGATGTCATGCATACCTTTATTGGGGCTATCCACCATGAGCAGAATGAACAATTGAAGGAACGCGCCGATTGGGCCAGGGACCTGGAAGAGAGATCAGCCCAGAAGCCTGCACAGAAGTAGCGGGGCGCCCCTAGAGCGGAGAGAGCAGATCGTGTCGGGAGGAAGATATTGCCCGCAGATCAATAATGCACAGCGCTTCTTTCTGCAGGAGAAGAGAATCGTTCAATACGGACTCCCAGATAAGGATATAGCCCTATCCGGCTGGATTCGAGGACTACCGGCGCGACCGGCCCTGCGGAGGCTCCGTTGGTGGTGACGCGAAGAGTGCCTCGGCCCAATTGGCCGGCCACTCCCATGAAGGGGTAGTGTGCCCGAATTCAAAAGCAAGGCGTTGCAAGACCCAGCCCCCCAGTCGAAAGGTCCGGATGGCCATTGTTCGGCCTTGGACGTTAAGCCCCCGTCCGCAACAGTGAAGATGCCAGGCACTGCGGATCGGACCACGAATGACCGCGCAGCTCGGGGAGGGGGACCCTTGGACTCTGAAGCCAGATACCGGCGACTGTTTGAGGCTGCACAGGATGGAATTCTGATCCTCGATGTGACGACAGGAGTTATCACCGATGCGAACCCCTTCCTGGCGAAACTCCTGGGATTCTCGCACGCGGAACTGCTCGGAAAAACTCTCTGGGACATCGGTCTGCCCGGAGACGCCGAGGCGTCAAAGAGTGCGTTTCAGGAGTTGAGAAGCAAGCACTATGTTCGTTATGAAAATCTTCCTCTGATGACCAAGAGTGGACTCTGTGTCAGCGTGGAGGTGGTAAGCAACGTGTACCGCGTGCACGATGAGGAAGTCATCCAGTGCAACATACGCGACATCAGGCAGCGGAAGGATGCCGAAGTGTTGGAACAACGGCTTCGGCAGGCGCACAAGATGGAGGCGGTTGGCCAGCTTGCAGGCGGATTGGCTCACGACTTCAATAACCTTCTGGGTGTAATCCTGGGATATTGCGAGATTCTGGAGGACCAGCAGGAGCTGGCGCAGACAGTCCGCAACATGGTCCTGGAGATTCACAACGCAGGCACATCGGCCAAGAATCTCACACAACGTCTGCTTGCTTTCAGCCGCCGGCAAGTGTTGGAACCCGCGGTGATGGATTTGAACGAGACCGTGCATCGCATGGAGAAGATGCTGGACCGGCTGATCGGCGATGACATCAAATTGGTAAGTGTCCTTGCCCCCGACCTGGGAAGGATCAAGGCTGATCCAAACCAGGTGGAACAGATGCTGATGAACCTTGCCATCAATGCGCGGGACGCAATGCCAAAAGGGGGACTTATCATCGTCAAGACCGCGAACGTGGAGATCGATGAGACATACGCCCATCAGCATCCCTCTACAGAGCCGGGCCAATATGTACTGCTGACCGTCAGCGATACGGGGGTCGGAATGGATGCGGAGACACAGTCCCACATCTTCGAACCTTTTTTCAGTACGAAATCTCAAGGACAGGGAACCGGACTCGGCTTGTCCACAGTGTTTGGTCTTGTGAAGCAGAGTGGGGGGGCTATCGCCGTTTACAGCGAACCAGGCGACGGAGCAACATTCAAGATCCATTTTCCCCGGTGCGATGAAGTCCAGGTCAACCCGCAACAGAAGAATACCTCGCCCTCAAGAGGGGGGACAGAGACCATTCTCCTGGTCGATGATGCGAGTCCTCTGCGGGGACTTACGCGACGGATACTTGAGGACTCCGGATACAAGGTGCTGGATTCAGGCGACCCCGCAGAGGCATTGCGCATGGCTGCAGAGCATGAGGGGCCTTTACCTCTGATGATTACCGATGTCGTGATGCCAGGCTTCAGCGGTTCTGTTCTTGCTGAGAGAGTTGCTGAAGTGAGACCGGAGACCAAGGTGCTCTACGCATCGGGCTACAACGACGACTCGATTGTCCACTCGCATGTGCGCGGACAAGACTCCGCATTTCTCGACAAGCCGTTCACACGGGAGAATTTGTTGAGAAAGGTACGCGATCTTCTGGATTCAACAACGTAATTCCTGCCGTGGGTTGCGTATTCGCCAGTTCTTGCGGTTTTTCGAACTAGACGAATGCGGCAGGCTTTCACGGTCGCCCTATCGACACTTCCGATTCGCCAACTCCTCACGATTCAGGCAGATTTCCGCACTGCAGCGTTCCCGTGCCGTGGTGTGCGTCTCTGCGCCCTGCCCGTGGCTACGGAACATTTCGGATTCCCGTTGGAACAGATCTCGAGGTATGCCGATAGAAGGGGAGCGAGTTTGCAAATCCTTGCGGACCGCTGCGCTGTAGTGGCAAATACTGTTCAGACGGGAAGGAATAGAGAATGACTTCGATCGGTGGAATTCTTCTTGTCTTCGCCTGCGTCATTGTGGGCTACCTGATGGAAAAGGGAAAAATCGGCGTCCTTCTTCAGCCCGCCGAACTCCTTATCATCGGCGGGGCAGCAATTGGAACTGTATTGACAGCCAATCCTATTCATATTTTGAAGAAGATCGCTTCGGGGCTCCTGGGAGTCTTCAAGGGATCGCCATTTCCGAAGAAGCGGTATGTGGCTACGCTGAAAATGATGTTCGACCTGCTGGCCAAATCCCGCAAAGAGGGCGCGATTGCCATCGAAGGCGACATAGAAAACCCGAGCCAGAGCCAGATTTTTTCAAGATACCCAGTGTTCCTTTCAGATCATCACGCCCAGGGCTTTGTTTGCGACACAATGCGCATGGCCATTACCGGTGGCGTGAGCGCATTTGACGTGGACCAGATGATGGAACTGGATATGGAAGTTCATCACCTGACGGCCAACCAACCGTGCCAGGCATTGAACACGATGGCCGATGCGCTGCCGGGGTTGGGAATTGTGGCCGCAGTGCTGGGTGTGGTGGTGACGATGGGTTCGCTGGGCGGCCCGCCAGAGGAGATTGGAACCCATGTGGCTGCAGCCCTGGTCGGGACGTTCCTCGGAATTCTGTTGTGCTACGGACTGGTAGGCCCACTGGCCTCGAATATGTCGAAGATCGTGGATGAGGAAAACAGCTACTACCATGTACTCCGCGTCGTCATGCTGGCTTCTATCAAAGGCACCGCGCCCATTATGGCAGTTGAAATGGGTCGCCGCGCTATCCCCGAGCACGCCCGTCCAAGCTTTGTGGAAGTGGAGAAGGCGTGCAGAGAGAAAGCGGATGAGCCTGTGGCTGTTCCAGTAGCCGCGTAGGTTCGCAAGACCATGGCAGACAACGAACAAATCATCATTATCAAGAGGAAGAGCGGGCATGCGGCCCATCACGGCGGAGCCTGGAAGGTGGCATATGCCGACTTTGTCACTGCCATGATGGCGCTGTTTATCGTGCTGTGGCTGATGAACAGCAGCAAGCCGGTGCAGGACGCCGTCGGAGGGTACTTTCGCGACCCCAACGGCACTGCCCAGAAGACGGGGACGCGACTGGGTGGGGCGGGCGATGCTGCCGCTGTCAAAAAGGAAGACATGTCCAAGTTGAAGGACGACTTGATGAAGTCGATGGAGAAAATGAAGGACTTCGACAAACTCAAGAAACTGATTGAGATGACCGTCACGCCGGAAGGGCTTCAGATCGAGTTGATGGAAGATCCTCAAGGGACCTTCTTTGAGACAGGAAGCGCAGAGCCAACTCATATTTTGCAAAACCTGCTGAGGATATTGGCGCCGGAAGCGGGCAAGTTGCCAAACCCAATTTCAATTGAGGGGCACACCGATTCCACGCCTTATTCGGGCGGGAAGGCTTACGGGAACTGGGAGCTTTCGACAGATCGCGCCAATACTGCGAGGCGCCTGATGGAGAGTAACGGCATTCGCCCCAGCCAGGTTGTACAAGTGCGCGGCTACGCGGATCGAAAGCTGCGCAAGCCCCAGCAACCGAACGATGCCTCCAACCGGAGGATCACGGTGATTATTCAATATGTTGTCAATCCAGCGCAGGCGAAGGTGATCGTCAGCAATGGGACCCTGCCGGCTGTGAGATAGCCGGCCGCCGGCGGTCATACCGCGGCGCAATAAATGAACTGCGATGGCAAGGTTATGCAAGAGCAGGATAGGACATCCCGAATCCACAACCGCCTTCCGCTTTGAATGGCAAATACAATGGCCACGCACCGCATATCGAGTCGAACGTTGGGTGCGCTACTGCCGATAGACGAACTGTCGATGAACTTCGATCGAGGTAGATGTGGGCTGGATAAATCACAGCAACGAGTGTGCCTGGGTGGATACGAGTGAGGACCTGACTGCCGAAAGCAGGGTCAGCACCGATCCCGATGGGAAGTTGTTGCTCGTGAAATCCGTGCTGAGGGTGTTGCCTGGATGCGCCTGCAAAGAGACAACGGGGCAATACTCCGCAGCCGTCAAGCCCGGATGGCGTCCACTGGCATTTTTGGAAGAGCTGTGGGATGTCATTCGATTTGGAAAGTCCTGGCAAAGCGGATTGATCGCCATGCGCAACCCCGGCAGGCCCTGCAAGGAAGAGCTTCGAATCGTTCCTGTGCCGGATTCAAATGACGACATTGCCAGCCACTCCGCATGCAATTGGGACGCAACCGGTCGCATATGGGCGATGCGGGCGTTAGCAGAGAGCGAAGCCCGCTTCCTCAAGTTCTTCGAGGAAAACGGCGCGGTGATGTTCCTCGCCGACCCGGCAGTTGGAACAATCGTCGCAGCCAACAAGGCCGCTTCCTCCTATTATGGCTATGCGCGGGAGGCACTGGCCGGCATGCCGATGAGCCAGATCAATATCCTGGAACAAGTGGATGTTGTCTTTGAACAGGAGCAGGCGGTTCGCGAGGAGCGCAACTTCTTCAACTCGCTTCACCGGCTCTCTTGCGGTCAACAGCGCAGCGTGGAGGTCTACTCCGCACCTGTCGAGGTAGAGGGAAGACCGCTGCTTCTCTCCATCGTTCACGACGTCACTGCGCGCAAACGAACCGAGAGAGAGCTTCGCGATAGCGAAGAGAGATACCGGTCAACTTTTGAACAGGCGGCCATCGGCATCGCTCATACTTCGTTCGAGGGGATCTTTCTGAGGTGTAACGCACGCTTCGCCGAGATCATTGGTTATCCGATCGAAGAAGTCTCCGGATTGACGTTTCAGCAAATCACGGCTCCAGAGGATCTTGCATCCAGCACAGGCGCTCTGCGCCAAATGTTGAACGGAACGGCAAGCACATCCATTTTGACGAAACGCTATTTCCGCAAAGACGGCAGCCTGACCTGGGTGAGGATCACGGTGTCAATGCAATGTGACGCCGAAGGACGAGCACTCCATTCCATCGCTCTTGTTGAGGATATTAATGCCCAAAGGGATGCAGAGGAGGGGCTCGTCAGGGCAGACAAGGCACGCGAGGCGAGTGAAGAGCGCTACCGTACTGCATTTCAGACAAGTCTTGATGCCATCGCAATCAACCGTGTAATCGACGGTTTGTACCTCGAGGTCAATCACTCGTTCGTCGACACGATGGGATATGCGCGCAAAGAGCTCATTGGGCAAACATCCCTGCAGCTTGGGATTTGGGCCGACCTTCGGGATCGGCAGAACCTTATCGAAATAGCGCAGAAACATTCAACATGCCGGGATTTAGAGGTTCAGCTGCGGAGGAAGAATGGCGAGGTCTTCTGGGGGATGATGTCGGTTTCATTGATTACACTTGAAGGCGTTCCGTGTCTCCTTTCCGTGTTGAAAGACCTATCGGTCGCCAAGATAGCGGAACAGGAGATCGAAAAGCTTGCATTTTACGACACATTGACAGGCCTACCCAACCGCCGGATGCTCTTTGATCGGCTTCGACCAACATTGCTCACCAGCGCGCGGAAAGCGAGCAAACGAGCACTGCTTTTCATCGACCTGGATGACTTCAAGACATTGAACGATACGCTTGGTCATCATACTGGCGATCTCTTACTTCAAGAATTGTCCCTCCGTCTCAAAACCTGTCTCCGTGAAGCAGACACCGTAGCGCGAACAGGTGGCGACGAGTTTGCCGTCCTGCTTGAGAACCTTGGCGACACGTCCGATGATGCCAAGGTCAAGGCGAAGGGAGTCGCCGATAAGATTCTCGCAATAGTTGGCCGGCCGTACCAAATCGCCGGCCACGCATGCCAGCTGACTTCGAGCATTGGAATCGCCATGTTCGGGAGTAACCTTGAAAGCGCGAACAGCGCGTTTCAGCAGGCCGACATTGCCTTGTACAAGGCCAAGGCATCCGGCCGAAACTCCATTCACTTTTTTTCCCCGGCCTTGCAAACTGCCGTCAATGCCCGCGCCACGATGGAGGAGGGTCTCCGTCAGGCAATCGTTGAGAAGCAGTTCCTCCTTTACTATCAGCCGCAGATAGATCGCGGTCATTTGATTGGCGCCGAAGCGCTGTTACGTTGGGAACATCCGAAGCTTGGTATTGTGGCCCCAGGGGAGTTCATCTCTTTGGCCGAAGAAACGGGTCTGATTCTGCCCCTGGGAAACTGGGTGTTGGAAACCGCCTGCATGCAAATTGCAAAATGGGCGAATCGGGAGGAAACATCCCCAATCACTGTTGCCGTGAATATCAGCGCTCAGCAGTTCCGGCAGGCTGACTTTGTGGAGCAGGTATTAGCCGCGCTCAACACCACAGGAGCCAATCCGAGAAACTTGAAGTTGGAGTTGACAGAGAGCGTATTGGTGCAAAACGTCGAGGACGTCATCTTGAAGATGACGAGGCTCAGGCGCCATGGTGTGAAATTCTCCGTGGACGATTTTGGTACCGGCTATTCATCGCTTACTTACCTGAATCGCCTGCCTCTGGATCAGTTGAAGATCGATCGATCGTTCGTTCGCGAGATTCTCTTGAACTCTACGAGCGGCGCTATTGCACAAACCATCATCTCCTTGAGCGCGGCAATGGGTCTTTCAGTGATCGCCGAAGGCGTGGAAACGGAAGAGCAGCGGGAGTTTCTCGCCCGCATGGGCTGTCACGCGTTTCAAGGCTACCTGTTCAGCAGGCCTTTGCCATTGCAGGAATTTCAACAGCGTTTGCCGAGCTTTGTTGATAAGGCTGGCGCGATACCTCAGTGAGTCCGGCAAGCACGATTGTTCTGGCAAGCTCCCAGCAAATGTTGAGAGTCTCAGTCTGGACGCTCGAGCCAGATCCTGAAGCGGAACCAGAGTTGATGTATTTAGACGGATAAACGCTTAGTGACTTTTTCCTTGAGGAAAGGCCCCCCGGATTGCATGCGGCAACGGTAGGTTAACCTTGGTTTGGCTCTGAGCACGACCACCCTGCATTTCTCGATGGGCTCGAAGAACTGGAGCAGCCGTCGCGCTGGCGGTGCAGAAACTGCCGGTATGTTGTGTGCAATCAGCACCCAGGGCTCCAGCCGGGGTCCGCACGAACAACTCCCAGGATACTGCGGGTTGAAATCAGCTATGAGTTGCGGGCCGTCTTGCGATCGCGGCAATGAATTCGACTGCAGCATCAAGTTCCAGAGGTGTTTCACAAGCGAAAACAAGCCCAGCCTGGCGATTCCTGACGTAGGCGACTTTGGCTTCAAGCTTGAGGGTGCGTGCTGAGAGTCGCAGGATCAGCAGTCCAGAACTGCCGACGACCATGGGGCCATCGAACTCGGCGCGAATGCCCGCGTCGCTGATATCTTTGCACAATCCATGGAACGTCTCACCCTCTGCGATGAAATCGACATTAAAGCCGGCATTCGTCCGGCTGAGCCGGTATTCGAATTTGCGGATACTCTGCAAGTTGCTCATTCCTTTGGCTGGACCTCGGTACTGAAGATTGCGCGACCATGCAAGTAGGGCAGGTCATTGTGACTATCGGCAGGCCGCTCCAGAGTTTCAATCAACTTGCGGCGTGTTTAACCATCTTTTCAATAACTCCAGGCCGGTCAGGTCGGAGCACATCGAGGCATGGCTTCCAGCCAGTCACGAGACACGGCCGAACCACTTATGGAAGACGAGAATTGCGAAGATAGTAACCGGCACACGTCGAATTAAGCTGGCTATAGCTGTTCTCCAATTGGTGTAGAGGAAAACCCAACCGCCAAGTGGCATTTTCCCAAGAAAATGCCGCCCAGAGGGAATTCGGCGACACGATAAGTAGTGGAGCATAGCTCTAAGTGCAGTCCGTAGAAGATCGCATGATGTGGATCTTGGTTGGATGGTGAGGTTAACCCATCTGCAATCAACGAATATCCGTGCCCCCAAAAGGGTCATTGCATATAGCTATGGGCTTGTATGATACTAACAAAGTGCAGCCTGCGCGTTCCTCGGATGTGTCGTCTTTGAGATTGAAAGAGAGCCATGTACTTACCGACGATACTGCAGCCGCGGATATCTCTGGTACAACTCTTCGGGATAGGTCACAGGTATCGGTCGAACCGAGGGTTCTAATCGTTGAAGACGACGTTTCTCTGGGTAAGTTTCTAAGTCGCGAGCTTACTCTTAAAAAGTTTTCTGTCGAGATATGTCTCGATGGAGAGACAGCCTGTGACGACTTTCAGAAGTCTCTCTACGACCTCGTAATTCTCGATCTCAACTTACCCAAAATGGATGGAATGGCCGTGCTCAAGCACGTTCGCTTGAGTCAGCCGCGTCTGCCGATTCTGGTGTTGACGGCGAGGAATCGTACGGCGGATCTGGTGTTGGCGCTGGAACAAGGTGCAGACGATTGCCTTATCAAACCCTTCTCGCTGCTCGAGCTTCTGGCGCGCGTCCGGTGTCTGCTCAGGAGAAATTCCGCGTCTTTGACCACTTCGTCGAGGGTTGGCGATTTAACCATCAACCGTGAGGAACACTGGGTACTGCGAGGCGACCGGAGAATCGATCTGACGCTCCGCGAGTTTGCCCTCCTTGAGTACCTGATGAGCAACGTGGGCAAGGCCGTATCGCGTGCGACGCTCATGCAGGAAGTGTGGAATACCCCTTTCGATCCCACTACCAATATCGTCGATGTGTACATGAAGTATCTACGCGACAAAATTGACCTTGCGGGTGAAGTGAAATTGATTCGCACCGTGCGTGGCGTTGGTTACGTCCTGAGCAATGATTAGCAAGAGTGAATCCCTGGAGTCATTCGCACAAGAGGCTGCGAGACCAGTATTCTGGTCGAACTTGTCGCGGGGAATCCATGCCGCTGCCCAGCCGCTCACCATTCTTCGCGCCAGTTTGGGCAAAGAACAAACGGATCGAATGAGTTTGATCGAACTCCGGGAACTTGCAGCAAGCTCAGCCAGGGAGGTCGAGCGCGTTTGCATTTATTTCAGTTTCCTGCAGCAGTTTGTCATCTCCGAAAGTGTCAAACCCCAGCTATCGCCGATGCCGATTGAGCCTCTGGTGGCTTATGCAACCGATGGAGTCAAGCTCCTGTTTGGCAGAGATGGAATGTTTCTGACATCAATGGTGGAAGATAGTTGCCGGCCCGTCTTGGTTGATCGCGCGAGAACTCTTCAGGCTCTGTCCAGTGTGTTGTTGGTTGCCCATGGGGTCTCTCATGTGCAGGACACGATCGAAGTGATCGCCTCGTCCTCATCTCCGCATGGGGTGAAGATTGTCGTGCGCAATGCGAATTCGGGCATTGAAGCGATCAATGAAGAAGCTCGCCTGAGCATGGCTCTCGCCGAGGCAAATATGCGAAGTCAACAGTCCACGTTGTCCTGGAGCCTGAAGCCATTCGGCGTGCAAATCGAGTTGCATGAGGCGTCTTGATCGCATGCGAGTCTCTATTGCGCTTTGGGATTAGTCGGAACGGATTTAGGGAGAAGCAAGACCGAAGGGAAGATTGATGAGCGCGTCTCATTTTCCGAGATTTCGCGCCGACGAGGGCATCGCAGTCGGCGTGTTGCTGGTGAGCCCCAACAGCAGGCTGCGGCTGGAGTTGCGTGAGAAACTTCGAGGGGCCCGGTGGAGTTTGACCGAAGCCGCGAGCGGCGCCGAAGCGCTTGAATGCCTGCGTGAGAATGTCAGTGAAATCCTGCTGCTTGACCCCATGCTTCCCGACCTTGAGTCACTGGAATTCAGCGCCATGGTTCGCGAGCAGTTTCCGAGTGTCCAAATACTCTCAGTGAACGCGCATACCGGGCAACTTGTTCTGGGCACTTCTTCGCCCACGCCACTTTCGGCCCAACTGACGGAAATGCTTTACAGCGGCGGCAATACGCAGTCCAACTCCTTCACGCCGGTACAACTTCATCGAATGCGGGCAGTGGATAATGGGCGAGCCGGCATTCGCGGCATGATTGGTGACTCGGAACCCATGCGGCGCGTTTATGAACTGACCCAGATGGTCGCTCGCCGTGATACCACGGTTCTGGTGACTGGGGAAAGCGGAACTGGCAAAGACTTGATTGCGCAGGCGATCCATCTGATGAGCCTGCGACAGAAGCAGCCACTTGTGGTCATCAATTGCGCGGCGATCCCAGAACCCCTGCTCGAAGCCGAACTATTTGGGTATGCGAAGGGCGCGTTCACAGGTGCCGTGCAATCGCGGATTGGCCGCATCCATGCGGCGCACGGGGGGACTCTGTTTCTTGATGAAATTGGCGACATGCCCCTTTCTCTGCAGAGCAAAATGCTTCGCTTTCTCGAGCAAGGCGAAGTTCAGAGGATTGGCGGCAATGACAATCTGAAGGTGGATGTGCGGGTGGTGGCTGCAACCAACGCCAATCTTCAGGAACAAGTCAAGCAGCACTTGTTTCGTGAGGATCTGTACTACCGACTCGCAATCTTTCCGATCAAGCTGCCGCCACTGCGGGAACGGCTTGAAGACGTGGAGAAGCTTGCCGAATCTTTCCTGGCGAAGTTTTCGCCTGGCGTGACCCTGAGCGCTGGAGCGCTCGCCGCTTTGCGGCAGCACAACTGGCCGGGGAACGTCCGCGAATTGCGGAATGTTCTCGAACGATCCAGCATTGTGGCCGGTAGCGAGCGAGAAATCCTGGCCACACACATCCTTCTATAACCGTCCTGCATTTTACGAAAGCCTTTGCGCCCGGACAAATTCTGCAAGGTCGCCACTCCCTGTTGTCCCTGTTGACTTTAGCTCAGCCGTACGTGTTCGCGGCGCCTCCTCGGAGATTGCGCCACCGGCGTTGCACGAGGCAATCCTGCGCCATCAGGCACCGGCTCACAGCCTCAAATCAAGTTGGCCATCATCGTGCATAGTAATAGGCAGATGTTGCCTAGTTCTCATCCCGTGCCAATAAATGTCCCGCTTGCTGAGTGCCAGCAAGGGGATGGCGGTTGCCATCCGCAGGAAGACTCGATGGATGAGTCTGACATGCAGGCAAGAAGTGCTGTGCTTCTGGCCGGCGAGTTTTCAGAATTCATCGCAGCTGCCTCGCGACTTGAGATTTCCTACCGCGAACTGCAACAGGAAGTATCTGAACTAGGCCTTGAGTTGTCGGCACGGAATGCGGCACTGAACACCAGCCTCGCAGAAAACGAGCGTATGCGGCTGGCTCTTCAGCAGATTGTGGACTCCATGCCTTGCGGCGTTCTTGTTCTGGATCGTCACGGGAATATCTCAATGATCAATCCAGAGAGCAATCGACTGCTTGGGCTTGATCAAACTCATTTCGGAGCCGGGACAAAAGCGACACTGCGACAGATATCGGTGATCAGCGGCGTCAATCTTGAGGCATTTTACAAAAGCGCATTGAGTGCCGACACGGAACTGGAATTCTGCATCCGTCAGTCCTCTGGAAAGCGTTGGCTCGAGGTACGGAGCCGCAGGTTCTTCCACCAATCGGCCCAGGGAGACGAATGTGACCAGACGATCTTGATTCTCCGCGACGTAACAGCCCAGAAACGCGCCGAGCAGGAGCGCGAAGCCGGGCGCAAAGCGATGGCTCTGGCGGAGATTACGACAATCCTCGCCCACGAAATTAGAAATCCGTTAGCGAGCCTGGAATTGTTTGCCGAATTGATTGAGAAGGACGAAAACCATGGCGCAGAATGGATTCCCAATCTGCGTGCCGGCATTCGCTCGCTTTCTGGGACGGTGAACAACGTCCTGAGCTTCCATGGCTCCGGCTCGTTGAAGCTCGCTCCTGTTTCACTGCCCGTTCTCATTGCGCGTGCGATCCAGTTTGTTCAGCCGCTTGCGGACCAGGCAGAAGTCTCCTTGGAGTGGTCGGCAGAACACGACCAGATACAGGTGATGGGCAACGAAAGCGGTCTCCAGCAACTGGTTCTGAACTTGGTGTCGAATGCGATTCACCATACGCCGCCAGGCGGTTGCATCACTGTGACGTTGACGCTCGACCAAAGTGCCGCGAACGGTGCCACGGATTGCGAACATGCCATGGTTGAATTTTCCGACACAGGCTGCGGAATCCGATCAGACCAGATCGACCACATTTTCGAACCTGGTTTTAGTGGGAGAGGCGATACGTCCGGACTGGGCCTTGCCGTTTGCGAGCGGATTATGAAGCAGCATGGCGGCATGATTTCCGTCTCCAATATTGTTAACTCAGGAGCTCGAGTCAATCTCCTCTTCCCCGTACTCCAGGCGAAACCGGTCACATCATGAACATCCTTGCTCCCACTGACAGAAACTCATCGGTATTGGTCGTTGACGACGAACCCGGTATGCGCACGGCTTTGCGCGCCAACTTCCAGCGCTACGGATGGCACGTTGAAACGGCAACCGGTGTGCGTGACGCAGCGCGAGCTGTGGAGCTTACCAGCTTTGACCTGGTGGTGAGCGACATCCGGATGCGGGATGGGGATGGCTTTGAAGTGATGTGCTCGGTCCTGAAGAACTCGCCCACCACGGCAGTCATTTTGCTGACTGCATTTGGAAGCGTTCCCGAAGCAGTCGAGTCGATGCGCAGCGGAGCATTCGACTACCTCACAAAACCTGTGTCGTTTGAACAGCTCCAGGCCGCGGCAGCCCGGGTGATGAAACGAATGAACGAGAAGACGGTCTCCGATAAATTATCAAACAAGACCGTACATGCAGAAATCGTCAGTACGGGAATCGTCGGCCGCTCACCGTTGCTTTTGCAGGCACTGGAACGCGCACGCGCTGCCGCCAGTACCGACGCCGATGTTCTGATTGAAGCAGAGAGCGGCACCGGCAAGGAACTGCTGGCGAAGTTCATTCATCAGAGCAGCGACCGAAGCCGCAAGCCCTTTATTGCGGTGAACTGCGCAGCCGTGCCGGAGCATCTGCTCGAGAGCGAACTGTTCGGGCATGCAAAGGGTGCTTTCACTGGCGCCTTCGCAGCCAAAGCCGGGAAGTTCGAACTGGCGGACGGCGGTACGCTCTTGTTGGACGAAATCGGTGAAATGCCGCTGAACCTGCAGCCCAAGCTTCTGCGTATTCTGCAGGAACGCGAGTTCGAAAGGCTCGGTGAGACGCGGTCAACTCACGTGAATATCCGCGTGATTGCCACGACCAACGCATCTCTCGGTTTGATGGTGGAGCAAGGCCGCTTCCGTAGTGATTTGTACTATCGGCTGAACGTCATTCCCCTTTCAATCCCCAGTCTTCGGGAACGGTCGGACGACATTCCGGCGCTGGCCAGATACTTCGCGGATCGGTTTGGGGTTGAATCGGACTGCGCGGCGCCGCTGCTTGAAGAGAGCTTTATTGAGAGGCTGCAGGCATACAACTGGCCCGGCAACATACGCGAACTCGCAAACTTCATGCGCCGTGTGCTCTCTCTCCACAAGGGTGTTTCGATTGACGCAGATTGCTTTTACAAGGAGTTCCAACCATTGGGAAAGATGCAGGCGGCGTCACCGGCGATGCCGGCTCCCGGAACGCCCATTTCCGTACTCGAAAAAATGCACCTCGAGAACACGCTTGCCCTGGCGCACGGAAACCGGACCCATGCAGCTGTGATGTTGGGGATCAGTCTGCGCACGATGCGAAACAAGATCAGAGAATACGGACTGCCTCCAAGGAGATTTGCATGACGCCGAATACACCGCTGATTTCAACGCTGGAGAGCTACTTGAGGCTGACCACAAGCCGAGAGCAGGCGATCTCCGCCAACATGGCCAATGTCGATACACCCGGTTACCACACGCGTGACATCGATTTTCAAGGGGAGTTGCACAAGGCTATGAATGGCGTCCTGGGAGAATCCGAGGACAGCCCCGAGGCTCTGCAACTGACTCCTGTGGTTCAGGAGGTTCCGGGCCTGATGGAGCGCCCTGACGGCAACAACGTCAGCCTCGATCGCGAGGGACTGCTGATGTCAGAGACCCAATTGCAATATCAGATCGGTATCCAATTGATAAAGCACCAATTTCACCAAATGCTCAGCGCCATCAGCGGAGGAAGTTAATCATGAATCTCTTCGACTCACTTGCGATCAGCGGTTCAGCGTTGTCAGCCGAACGTCAGCGTTCAGAAGTCATCGCCGCAAACATGGCGAACGCCGAGACCACACACACCGAGGCTGGCGGCCCCTACCGTCGCCGGGAGGTTGTCTTCGAGTCACCAGGCGCGTCTTCCTTCCGGCTTGCCCTTGCCAGTACGGGCAATTCCGGTGGCCCGACCCCTGGGAGCGTTCAGATCACCGATGTGGTGGACGATCCGACTCCACCGGTTATGCGCTACGAACCAGGCCATCCGGACGCAAACAAAGATGGATATGTCGCTTACCCGGCGATCAATCCGGTGATGGAAATGGTAGACCTGATGGGCTCTGTGCGTGCCTATCAGCTGAATGCATCGGCAGTGGCTGCGGCGAAGCAGATGATCCAGCAAACGATCGACATTCTCAAGAGTTAAGCGGGAGAGTTAAGAGATGAGCAATCCAGTTGCAGGCCTTGGCGCTATTGGCACCATCAGTGACCTACCCAAATTAATGCCGGTTGCGCCTGCAGGGGCAGACGGCAGTTTCAGTGGCGCACTGACAAACGCGCTTCAACAGGTGAACCAGTTGAGCGGTGGCGCCGAGCAGCAAATAGGCAGCATGCTGAAGGGCGGAAACGCGGACATGAGCACTGTGATGATCGCGGTGGAGAAGGCAGACGTAGCCTTTCAGCTCATGATGCAGGTACGCAATAAGATCGTGAGCGCCTATCAGGACATCGAGAAGATGCAGTTCTAGCTGGGAAACATTCGAAAAATGCAATTGCGGGCGCGCCGATCTGGAAGTGGAGATCCGGAAGCGCAATTCAAAAGAATCAGGGGAACTGGGGACGAATGGCTGTCAAGAATCAAATAGCGGTTGCGAAGCAACCGGCGAGTACTGGCCAGTTGATGGAGCGCGCGAAGCTGTTCTGGGCAGCACTTCGCCCGCAGCAGCGGGTGTACTTTGGCGTGGGTCTCGCGGTTACGGTGGCAGCGGTAATGTTCTTTGTGAAGATGATTGCATCGCCCAATTACAAGCCGCTCACGTCGGGGTTGGAGGCAGCCGATGCTCAGACGATCACGGCAGAATTGGCAGCCAAGAAGATACCGTACATTGTGAGCCCGGATGGCAGCTCCATCAGTGTCCCCGCGGATCAGATTGACGCGGCCCGGCTCGAAGAGGCGTCGCACGATTCAACGCATAGCGGGCGCATTGGCTTTGAGATATTCGACAAGGTGTCATGGGGGCAAACGGAGTTCGATGAGAAGGTGAACTATCAGCGCGCGCTCGAAGGCGAATTGGAACGAACGATTCAAACCATGAGCAGTGTCAAGAGCGCCCGGGTTCACCTCGTGATGGCTACCGACTCAGTCTTCATGGACCGGGAGCGCAGTGCAAAGGCGTCGGTTACACTACGCCTGCGCCGGGGAAGCCTGTCGCGGGAAGATGTTTCGGCGATCTCGCGATTGGTGGCCGGCGCGGTGGACGAACTGAAGCCGACAGACGTTGTGATCGTGGATGCGGATTCGAATCAGTCGCTCGGACAAAGCAATGGATCTACGGATGGCAGCGACGGCATCGAGCAGGAACTGACGCGGCGGCTGATCTCGACGCTTGGGCCCATCGTCGGCGCCGATCGAATCCACGCGAGCGTGAACGTGGAATATGAGACCGGCAGCAGTGAAGAGAGCCAGGATAAATACGATCCTGCAGTCAGTGCAACGCTGACCAGTCAGCACTCCGAGGAAGGCACTGGCTCTGGCTCTGGAGCGTCGACCGGCGGAGTTCCTGGGACCTCAAGCAATATCCCCAGCGCCAAGACCGCCGCCAACAAGCCGGTTACCAAGGACACCGGCCAGTATTCGAAAACGGATAACAACACCTACGGCGTGAATAGAACAACGCGCCATGTAATTGAACCGGCAGGCAGTATTCGCCGCATCACGGCCGCAGTGGTTTTGGACGATGCGATTGAGCGCCAGCAGCAAAGCGGCAAGTGGGTAGAGGTCCGTCATAAGCGGCAGCCCGAGGAGTTGCAACACATCAGCGAACTTGCGCAGGCAGCTATCGGATTCAACAGCACTCGCGGTGACGTGATCAGCGTAGAGAACCTTACCTTTGACCGCACCGAGGCAGAAGACCTTCCGCCTGCGAATTTTGCAGACAAGGCGCGGAAGGGATTGAATGACTACTCGTCCGTCATCCGCTATGCGGGACTGTTTGTCCTCTTCTTCCTTGTTTATCTCCTGATGATTCGCCCGATCCAGAGACGCGTACTGGCGATGCCGAGTCCGCTGCTGGCCGCAATCGTTCCTCCAGTGCATGGGGACGCACAGGTTGCAGCTCTCCCTGAATCCGTGGCAAGCCTCACCCTGCGCAATTTAACTCTGAAGAAGCAGCTCGCCGAGTTTGTCCGTGTTGAGCCGGAGAGCAGCACCACCGCCGTGCGTGCTTGGCTGAGGGAGGAAACACAATGACAGCGCCAGTGGAGAGACCCAAGCTCAGCGGCGTCCGCAAAGCCGCAATTCTGCTGACCGTTCTCGGCGAGGACTCAGCCGCAACGGTGTTTCGCGGTCTCAGCGAGGAGGAAATGCGTCGTCTTGCCGATGAAGTCGCCGGCCTGGGCGCCATTCCCGCGGAACTGTCGCTGCAGGTAATTGAAGAGTACCAGCGCATGACGCAGGCACAGGACTACCTTATCCAGGGAGGATATGATCTGGCCCGGCGCCTTCTCATCAAGGCCTTTGGAGAGGTTGAGGCAGATGGCGTATTGCAACAACTGAGCAAGGCGCGCAATCTGAAGCCCATGGAATCGTTGCAGCGAGCCGATCCTCAGAAGCTCGCAAGATTTCTGGAAGGCGAGCATCCCCAGACAATCGCACTGATCCTTGGTCAACTCGGCGACCGTCAGGCGTCCGCTTTGCTGATGAGCCTTCCAAACGATACTCGTGCCGAGGCGGTTAAGAGATTGGCAAGCCTGCGGCGCTTCTCGCCGGAGTTGGCGGAGAAAGTCTCGGCCGTACTGTGCCAGCGGCTAACCGCCGTTGGAGAACAGGGCCGGCGGGCGTATTCCGGATTTCAGAGCGCGGCGGACATCATGAACAGCATCGATACGACTGTAGCGCAGGAGATTCTTGAAGACATTGAAAGCGTGGAACCGACGCTGGCCGTCAGCATCCGCGATCTGATGTTTACCTTTGAAGATTTGCTTCAGGTTGGCGAAGTGCATATTCGTGAGCTGAGTGCAGCGGTTGACAAACGAGTGCTTGCGACAGCTCTGAAGGGGACCAACGAGGAATTGAGGGATCACTTCTTCAAAACCATGTCGTCGCGGGCTGTTGAAATGCTCAAAGAGGACGTGGAATTACTCGGACCTGTTCGCAGCAGGGATGTAATCAAAGCGCAGACTGAGATTGTTGCGATTGCTCGACAGCTTGAGTCCGAGGGCAGGATTGTATTGAAGGGCGAGGCCAATGAAGAATATCTTGTGTAGCGGCGGAGAAGGCGTACTCTCAATTCCAGCCACGGCATTCCTGTACGAGGATATGCGTGCTTCCGTTCACTCGAGTGTGAGGGAAGCGAGACGAGATGAGCCCAGCGGAGAGCTGGCACGTGAGCGGCAGGCGCCACCGGGCCGGTCAGCGCAGGAGATCGATGAGCTTGTGCGGCTTGCCCGCGCGGAGGCGGTGGCCGATACCGAGAAAAGGCTTGCAAAGGACTACGAAGCAAGATCGGCTGGGGAGGCGGCGAAGATCCGGCAGGCGCTGGAACTCTTCCTGGTGGAGCGGAAGGACTATTTTTCTCGAGTTGAGTCTGAAGTAGTTCATCTCGCCCTGGCCATCTCCGCGAAGATTCTGTATCGCGAGGCGCAGGTTGACCCACTGTTGGTTGCGGCTCTTGTAAGGGTCGCCGTCGACAAGCTGCATGACGGTTCGACGGTGTCTGTGCGGGTTTCGCCGGCGCAGGCCGAAAAGTGGACCGAGTACATGGCCAACCCTCTGAACGGCTCGTCGATTGCAATTATCGAGGATAGTAATCTTGGCCCCGAGGATTGCATACTCGAAACCGATCTGGGGTCGGCAAACTTCAGCATCGATGCACAGTTGAAAGAGGTTGAGCAGGGATTCTTCGATTTACTCGCGCAGCGACCGGCGGTCAAGTGAATACTCAACGAACTCTTGCTCCTTACTTCGACCGCCTGGGAAGAGGATCGACCCTTCGCTGGCGCGGGCGAGTGCTGCAGGTAGTTGGCAATCTAATCGAATCCGAGGGTCCGTTTTGTTCCGTCGGAGAGTCGTGCGAGATTACCAGTGCGAGCGGCAAGAAATATTCCGGCGAAGTGGTTGGGTTTCGAGGATCTACCATGCTTTCGATGGCTGTCGAGAATCCGCAGGGCATTCGATTTGGGGATCGGATCGTCGCGTGGGGGACTCGGCCATCGATTCGAGTTGGCAGCGATCTGATGGGACGAGTGATCGACGCCACGGGCGTACCGCTCGATTCCAAGGGCGAGTATCGAGGTGAACGGGCAGTGTGGGTGGATGGGTCCGCGCCATTGCCGCTTGACCGCGTGCCTATCCGCGAGCCGCTTGGTTGCGGCATTCGCGCTCTCGACGCATTTGTCACCTGCGGACGCGGCCAGCGCATTGGTATCTTTGGCGGCAGCGGCGTAGGAAAGAGCACGTTGTTGGGCATGATGACCCGCGGAACCAGTGCCGACATGACGGTGCTGGCACTGGTGGGCGAACGAGGTCGCGAGGTCGGAGAATTTCTCGAAGTCATTGGCGACGAGGGCCGAAAGCGAAGCGTAGTTGTTGTGTCTACCTCCGATCAATCTCCACTGTTGCGACTTCGTTGCGCTTTGTCGGCAACGGCCATCGCGGAGTATTTCGCCAGCACAGGGAAGAATGTGCTCCTGGTCGTCGACTCCCTGACTAGATTTGCAATGGCGCAGCGCGAAATCGGCTTGTCAGCCGGCGAGCCGCCGACGGCCAAGGGCTATACGCCCTCGGTGCTCAATATGCTGGCTCGTCTGGTGGAGCGGGCAGGTTGCTTCAAAAGCGGCAGCATCACCGCCTTCTATACGGTTCTGATGGAAGGTGACGACCAGCAGGATCCGGTTGCCGATACTGTACGATCACTGCTTGATGGGCATGTGATCCTCGACAGGAACCTGGCGATGAGGAACCACTATCCACCAATCTCAGTGATCGAGAGCCTTAGTCGGCTGATGCCGAATGTTACTTCAGAATTGCACATGCAGAAGGCCAAGCAGCTTCGTCTTCTGATGGCTTCGTACGCTCGTTCTGAAGACTTGATCCGTATCGGCGCTTATCAGAAGGGCGCAGATCCGACGCTTGATCGGGCAGTTGAAGTCTTGCCGCGGCTGAACGCATTTCTACACCAGCGGCCGGATCAGATTGCCGCATTTCCGACCGTCGTAAGTTCTCTCCTCGAGCTCCCGAGCTGATATGGCCTTTCAGTTCTCACTTGCTACGGTGCTTCGCGCTCGCGGAATGTTTGAAGAGCGCGAAGAGCGCATGTTGCAGAAAATTCTGTTCGAAATCTCACAGACTCTCGAAGCCCTCGCGTGCACCGATGCCGAAATCGCAGGATCGGATACTGCGCGGCGCGCAGATGTATTCAAGCCCTTCATCGGGCGCAATCTTCATGCCTCCTACGGAGAGGTGAAGGAACTCCAGCAATCCAGGGAGAACCTCTTAGTCCAGATTCAGAAACTGGAACAACTGCGAGACAGGCAACGCATTGTCTACGAAGTGGCGCGACGGAATCGCGAGATGCTTACCGATATGCGTGAGGACAAGCGCGGTTTGTATGAGTCCGATGTAGCTCGCCGCGAACAAAAAACGCTGGATGACAACTACATTGCCCGGCGCGGCCGTTTCTGACCGATACGTTTGACCATGCCGCGATGTAAGCGGCGAGCGTTCGAGTCGACGCCGTTCTGTTGCATTTGCCTGACGGTCTCGGCCTATAGCGAAACCAGGGTTGCTGTATCTCGAAAGCACGACCGTTCAGTTGACGCAACCATCAGGGCCGGGGCCCCCGACCCACAGAGTGGGTACCTCGCAGGTCTTCGTCGCGGGGGTGGAGCAAGCGGCACCCTTGCACAAAACTCTGCAGGACACGGTGACCCCGGTTTCGCTCCAACTGAATGACGCGCATTGAGACTCCCTGCTTCCCCTTCAATCCCACCACTTGTTTCGGCTGCAACCCGGCAGCCATTGCCTAGACGTAATGCGGCAAATCTTGCCTAGTTTGCCTGGAAGACTGTGCCGCACAATTGCACGCGTCGTCTAAGCCGCTGATTCAATAGGAGAAAGCGACATCGGCGGATGGGCATTTAGTCCACTTTATTTGGCCCCCCAATTGCCGGTATGTAGGCGTGATCCTGAATGCCAAATTCGAATTGCCTGGTGTGACTCCAAGGGCGACGCGCGCTGCGGCGGATGCGCAAATATCCGATCTGAGTCCGCAGCCATTCAGCGAGTCACTGCTTGCAGCATCAAAGACAATCGTAGAAGTTGGCGCCTTGAGAAGCGAAAGTTCCAGGGCCGCACGTCAGCAGAAAGTGTCTTCTGGCGATGGGAAAGCGCCCGAAAGCATTCCTGCTAGCCATGCCGTTCAGCCGCCGATCTATTCGCAACAGCCGGCACCATCGCAACCCGTCTTGTTGACGGCCGTTGCCAGTCTCATCGAAGCTCCAATCCAATCGACTTCAGTAGGATTCGTTCACTTTCCGGATGCTTCGAGCATTGTCCCTGACGAGGCGGCTCGCGATGTAGCAGAGATGAGTTTGATGGGGAGTGAGCCCAGCAATACCCAGTCCTGCCTGGTTGATTCGCGCGGCAATCAGTCAGCAGATGTCCAATGCAGCAATCTGCTGCTGACGGGATCGTCATTACCGAGCTCCGGAATTGAAGACACAAAAGTACCGACGGACTTTTCATCAAAGGCCGGAAATGATGCCTCAAATGCAGTCGCGGTGGAAGGCATGAACGCACCCCATCGAGGAACTCAGACTGCAGTCCAAAATACCTCCTCAGATCCCGCGCCGAAGATGGAAGCACAGGCCTTTGTAGACCCTACCCAAAACGCAGGTCCGGGTGCTGTCCAAAAAGCTGTTGTGAATTCAGTTCAGAGTGTAATCCATGATGGTGCTCTGAAAGCTGCGTTGACTCTCGCGCCGAATGCCGTTCCAGCGTCAGCTTTCCATGCAGCCTTGGACGCTTCCGCAAAGGGAAATGCGCCTTCGAATTCAACACCTGTCTCAACAAACCCATTCATCGCAGCGCCGGCCAATCCAGAGCAGGGCGCAGTTGCAACAGGACACGGCCTTCCAGCCGTCACATCAGATCAGTTTGCGGCGCCGCCCCAGTTGGGAGCAGCAGTGCTCGGAACAGGTTACGCCGACGTATCGGTTGTGAACTCAGCTTCAGGATTGAAATCGTCGACCACAACAGTCATCGGCGGCAAGGACGGATCCAACGGCGCGGCGAGTGACGTTGCGGCATCGACCCAGCACGCACTGCCAGCAACAGGCCATGCGGGATCGCCGGTAGGTTCACAAGAAGCAACGCCATCCGGCGATCAGGGACAGAGCGGCGACTCCACACAGGGGCAATGCGCAGCAGCGGCGCAGATGAACTCGGCGAGCCACGCTGTCGCTGCCAATGCTTTCTCACTGAACACTGCAATTGCGGCGCCTGTAGAGTCCGCACCCACGCTCGCGGGCGTTGGTGGTCATGCCGCAAACGTGGCGGCCAGCGCCACTTCTGTTCCGGCTGCTGTGCCGCAGGCTCTGCCGGTGATCAATACAGCCAGGCTGATCCAGACCATGGGCCAGTCCGAGATGCGGGTTGGTATGCGGTCGACAGAGTTCGGCAATATCTCGATCAGCACTTCCGCGACGCGGGACTCGATCTCATCGCAGATATCGCTCGATCACGGCGAACTGGCAAAGGTACTCAGTGCGCATTTGCCGGAGCTGCAGGCAAGGTTCGGCAGCAATCAGGCGGTTGACGTGCGCATCGATAGGAACGGGGAACAAGCAAGGCAGGGTGCAGGGATATCCGGAGGCCTGTCGAACGGCTCGGCTGACACGTCGCGCGGTGGCAGGCAGCAAGGGGGCAGCCCGGCTCCACGCTATTCAGGTGGAGAACCTGCCGAGCAGCAATTCTCACCGGCAGCGGTGACGGCAGGCGACGGCAGGTTCAATACCCGCCTCGACATCAGAGCTTAGTTAAGAATTCAGGACATACACGGACCATTGGAGGAAAGATCATGCACCAAGTCTCAGCGAACTACGCGATGCCAACGATTTTGAACGCGCTTAAACCAGTTGCAAGCAACGGAGTGGCAAAAGCTGTGAACGCTGCAGTGGGCCCCAACGGCGCGACCACGGGGAATTCGACCTCAAGCAGCAGTTCAAGCGGGGGACTGGACACCACATTTCTCAATCTCCTGGCGCAGGAGTTGCAGAACCAGGATCCTACGGCGCCCGTTGACTCGACGGCGATGGTGGGACAGATGATCTCGCTGAACCAGTTGGACCAACTCATCAGCATCAATCAGACCGTCACCGGGTCCTCATCGACAGGCGCGGCAGGGCTGGTGCAGCCGGCAGCGGCGGCGGCCAGCGGTACTGCGGCTCTTTCGTCAGCCAACGGCGGTGTTGCAAGCGCTCTGTCGCCTTCCGTGGCAGGAGCGGCGACCAGTCAGTTGCCGTTTGACCCCAACACCATGATGCCCCTAGGCACCGCCAACTCAGGTGCAGTGGCGGCTTCAATCAACTCGTCCCTCAACGCCGCAACCATGGGCCTTTCAGGGACCAACAACAACACCTCTGGAGGCAAGTAATGGGATCCTTTTCAACACCACTGTCCGGACTTACGGCGGCTCAAGATCAGCTGCAATCCGTTTCCAATAACCTGGCCAACATCGATACGGATGGATACAAGGACCAGACGTTAACTTTCAGCGATATATTTTCACAGACCGGCGCCACCAATGGCAGCGGCGACCCGCTGCAGACAGGATATGGTGTTGCGGTCTCCTCCACGGATTCCAACTTCACGGAGGGGAGCCTGAACGCGACGGGTACATCGTCCAACATGGCCGTATCCGGGAATGGATTCTTTGTCACGCAGAGTGCGACTGGTGCCCCCGATTACACGCGTGCGGGAGACTTTACCACGAATAACGCGGGACAGCTTGTCACTCCAAGCGGGGAACTGTTGCTTGGTTATCCAGCGGTGGGCGGAGTTGTCAACACATCGGCTGCTTTGCAACCGCTCCAGGTCGGCAGCGGTGTGACCATCCCTGCGGTGGCGAGCACAACCATTGGGGTCAGTGCCAATCTCGCTTCCGGCACGGCGGTTGGCGGAACGGCTCCAAGCAGTTCGGTTGATATCTATGACTCGCTCGGAACGTCTCACGTTCTCACCATTTCATACACAAAGACAGCGGCGGGAACCTGGAACTACTCGGTCACAATACCGTCAAGCGATATTACCGGCGGGACGGGAACCACCACGACAGTAGGATCGGGCACCCTGAATTTCAATAGCGCCGGCACGCTGACCTCGACCACTACTGTTGTGCCAATCAGTATTCCGACTCTGGCCGATGGGGCCACCTCACCACTGACGCTGACAGGACCATTCGGAACGGCTGCCAGCCCAACCATTACGCAATCGGGGCTAGCCAGCGGCACGAGTGCAGCTACCACGGACGGGTTCGCAAGTGGTACGCTCGTGAACTATGCCGTACAGCCGGATGGCACCATTGAAGGCACCTTCTCAGGCGGGAACACGCTTGCATTGGGGCAGGTTGCCGTCGCATCGTTTGCAAACGTACAGGGGCTCGTCAGCGCCGGCAGCAACAACTACCAGGCGACCGCTGCTTCTGGATCGGCCGTTATCGGAGTGGCCGGGACTGGTGGCCGGGGTACAGTTGTCGGGGGTTCGGTTGAAGAGTCAAACGTGGATATCGCTACTGAGTTTGCGAAGCTGATCGTGGCGCAGCAGGCTTATTCGGCAAATGCGAAATCGATTACCACCTTCAATCAGGTGTCTCAAGCGACCATTGCAATGCTCCAGTAAGAAGTTGAGATTGCAGTTTCTTAGCATTGCATGAGGGGACCGGCCGTTCAGTGCTTCCACTGAACGGCCAGCTCCGTTTTCTGTGAACTTTTCTCATGTCGGCCTCACGCAGTCAAATCGATCTCGGATCCCTGGTCGCGCCCGTTCAATCGACGGCGCGGACGGGGTAAGTCGTTTCCCCTTATAGTACGGCCACTTAACCCACTTTTCTTCCACACTGCGGACGCATGGCAAGCTCTCTTCTGCAGGAACGGTCTCTCGATTGCTTTAAAAGCTATCGTGGGGCCGATGTGTGTGGCTTCCGGATAGAAATCCATCGGCATGACCGGCGGGAAGCGAGATTCCCGCTGCGGAATGCAATGGAAGCTGGAATGTCGGAGAAGAGAGATCGATGAACACGGCAACAAACGTAGCGGTCCCCATCATCGAGACGAAATCGGCAAAGGGCCCGCAGTTGGTGGAGAAGCCTCAGGACCTGGATCCGTGCGAGCTCCTTCCCTGGCTCCCTTGCACACTCGCGCTGGATATTCCCGTTGTGAAGTTTACTGTTGGCGATCTGTTGAGCCTCGTGGTCGGCTCCATCGTCGAAACCGCCTATCACCAAAGCAGCGATCTGCCCCTGCATGTGAATGGGCAACTGGTCGGATGGACAGAATTCGAGGTCGTCGGCGAGCGCCTTGCCGTGCGCCTCACGGACCTGTCTTGAAGACCGATCGCCCCAACGCGTCGGTCCTCGGACTTGGGCTGCAGGATGCATCCATTCCAAGTGAATTCTCGCCTTTGCCGCGCGGTCGAGCAACGCGACCACCGGTCTTTCTTCTAACCGAGAATCAAGCTTCCTGGTCAGCCAGAAAGGAAGCGGTAGAGCCAACCAACACAAAAGCAATAACCATCCCGTCAAGTCCTGCGTTGCCGCTGCCGCTCCTTGACCACGCGGCATCCTCGGCAATACTTCGGAACGAATCGGGATTGCTGACCCGCGCATTCAATTGGATACGAACTCGTCAATTGGGCCGATCGAACACCAGGCGGTTGCAGGTGGCGGCAACGGTTTCGCTCGGAGAGAAGCGCTTTGTAGCGGTGATCCAAATAGACGGACTTCAGTTCCTTATCGGAGGGGGCGCCTCGAACGTCGCGCTGTTGGCGCAATTGGATGGAAAGGGAGCGTTCGGCCACCTGCTGAAAGAGAGTATGGCAGTGCCTCAACTGGAAATTGCCGAACTGGCAGCAGAGCAGACGGGAGCACACGCATGAGAAACTCTGCGATCACTCGAATGATGCTCTGCTTCCTGTTGGTCATTGCGTCAACGTCGGCAAAGGCCTCGTCCTGGCCGGTTAGCCCTGTTGCATCAGCGGAATTCATGATGCAACCCGCGCAAGCAATGCAGACGCCCTTGGGAGATTTGCCCGCCCAACCGGTCGCTGCGCCATCAATCAACGTGCCCGCCTTGCCTGCTGCAACTCCGTTGGCCAACAACACGCCAACCCAGGCGAGCACAGTTCCGCCAGCCAGCGCCTCCCCCCAGGTGACTACGATTCCGTTGGCCAACTCACCGATTCAATTGGGCACCATGCCGACCGATCCAAACGAATTGCGGGTTACAGGCCTGGGCGGTGGTTCGGCGCAATGGACCATTGTTATCCTGCTGACCTTCCTGACGCTCATACCCTCTGTGCTCATTTGCATGACCCCGTTTGCGCGACTGCTGATTGTCTTTCACTTCCTTAGACAGGCGCTTGGCCTGCAAACCACACCATCGAACCAGACCTTGATCGGCCTGTCGGTGATCATGACCTTCTTTCTCATGCAGCCGGTGGGCGTGGCCATCTACAACGACTCGGTGGTTCCCCTGCAGGCGGGCAAGATCACGGCTCTCGATGCGGTAACCCGCGCGGCAGGACCGATGAGGCAGTTCATGTCGCACTATGTGCGCGAAAAGGATGTCGCGCTTTTTCTTGAGATGGCCAAGGAGCCTCGCCCTGCAAACATCAACGATGTCTCCTTCCGCGTTCTGTTGCCGGCATACATCCTGTCTGAGCTGAAGGCCGGATTTCAGATAGGCGCCGTCCTCTTTCTGCCATTCCTGGTAGTTGACATGGTGGTCGCTTCGATTACCACGTCTGTCGGCATGATGCAGTTGCCGCCAGTAGTCATTTCAACTCCGCTGAAGCTTCTGCTCTTTCTCATGGTAGACGGCTGGCACCTTCTTATCGGCGCACTGATGAGGAGTTTCAACTAATGGGCGTGGATGAAGTTGTTCTATTGGGGCGCCTCATGCTGCAGGAGGTTGTGATTCTGGTTGCGCCGATCCTCTGTGCTGCTATCGCCGTCAGCCTTGTGGTCAACATACTGCAGGTATTGACCTCTCTGCAGGACCAGACCTTGTCCCACGTGCCTCGACTGCTGGTCACGGGCGCAACGCTCTTCATGTTGATGCCATGGATGTGGCGGCACCTCGCGCACTACACGATCAACCTGTTAACCGACTTTCACCAGGTCCTTCAGTAATGAACATATCCTTGGTCCAAATCATCGGCGCGTTGTTGACCATCAGCATCCGGCTCACCGGCATCATGCTCTTCGCGCCCTTCTTTGGCAGCGTCGCAATTCCGGCCCGTGTCAAGGCGGGACTGGTGGTCGCCATGACGGCTCTCCTGTATCCGATGGTTTCAGCCAAAGTGCCGCACTTGAATATCAGCCAGTGGCCAATGATGGTGTTCAGTGAGTTGCTGATCGGCGTGGCGCTTGGAGTTGCGACAAACATTGTCTTCGACGGCGTTCAGATGGCCGGACAGGTCTTGAGCGTTCAGATGGGTTACTCGCTGGTCAACATTCTCGATCCGCAGACGCAGGTGGAATCAACGGTTGTGGCCACGTTTCATCAAATGATCGCGATGCTGATCTTCCTGCGTCTCAATGTCCACCTTTGGATATTACGCGCACTGGCACACAGCTTCGATTATCTTCCTCCCTCCTCAGGCCATTTCGGCGCACTGTTCACGACGGCCGCGCTGCAGGCGGGTGCCGGAGTATTTTCAATCGGTATCCAGATTGCCGCACCGGTCCTCTCGGCAACGCTGTTTGCCGACATAGCGCTCGGCCTCCTCGGAAAGGCATCTCCACAACTTCCGCTCATGCTGCTCGGTCCCGCAGTAAAGAGCATCCTGGGCCTGTTAATTCTGATCTCCGCGCTCAAGTACTGGCCGAATCTGTTTGAGCATTTGTTTCTCAACTCGATGGAACTGACCGATCATCTTCTTCACCTGGCTCGATAGCATTTGGAGCGATAGGAAACCATGGCTGACGGTAGCAAAACAGAACAGGCAACGCCCAAGCGACGCAATAAGGCGCGAGAGGAAGGCCAGGTCGCCCGCTCACGGGACCTGCCAGGTGTTTTTGCTCTCGCTGCCGTGGCCGGCGTGGCGGTGCTGATGGCGCCCACTGCCGTCACTCACTGGACGACACTTTACCGGAACACGCTCGATGCCGCGGCCACCGGAGATATTGAAACCAATGGCCCGCTGCTCTTCTGGAGCGCGGTCGAAGTGATGCGGTGGATTGTTCCCATGCTGCTGGCGGCAATGGTGGTTTCGGTGCTTGCTGGATTGGCGCAGGGCGGAATCAACTTCGCGCCGGGCGCGCTGGCTTTGAAGTTCGATCGATTCAATCCTGCCAGCAAACTGGGACAGATATTCTCCCCTGTGGGTTTGAGCAATCTGCTGAAGTCACTGTTGCCGTTTGGAGCGATTCTTTGGGTCGCCATAAGTGCGGTACGCGCGCATTGGGAGACCATGGTGCACGCGTCCAGTCTGGGATTAAGACCTTTCGCGAACCTCGTGGGATCGATGGTGCTGGAGTTGACGTGGAAGTCGGGGCTTGTCCTGCTGGCATGGTCCGCGGTCGATTATTTCCTGACCATGAGGAAAATGGACAGCGACATGAAGATGACCAAGCAGGAAGTGCGGCAGGAATACAAGGAGACGGACGGTAATCCGGTCATCAAATCGAGAATTCGTCAACTGCAAAGGGCGATGCGCAAGAAGCAGTCCTTGCAGGCTGCTGCAACCGCCACCGTCATTGTGACAAATCCAACCCACTATGCAGTGGCGCTCCGCTATTTGACAGATATGCCCGCACCGATCGTCGTTGCCAAAGGTCGAAACCTGCTGGCGGAGAAGATCAAACAGTTGGCGCGCGATAACGGGATCATGCTGGTGGAGAACAAACCGCTGGCGCAGGCTCTTTACAAAAGCGTAGAGGTCGGCGACTCGATCCCGGCAAAGCTGTATCAGGCTGTGGCAGAGATTCTGGCCCTGGTGTTCCGTGCACAGGCCGAGGTACGCAGGGGCGAAGCCGAACGGCGGTCAAGAAATGCATCCGGCCAAAGAACTGGAAACGTGGCTGGTTCAGCCGCCCTGCAGACTGCGGTGAAACCATGATGGCGCGAGTGGTGGCTGTGCTCCGGAAATCCGGAGAGTGGATCGCGCCCATCGCCGCGGTGGCGATGGTGTTTGTGATGCTCGTGCCGCTGCCCAGCTTTCTTCTGGATCTGCTGTTGACCATCAGCATTACCGCATCGATCCTGGTGTTGCTTACCGCAATCCAGATTCTGCGCCCGGTGCAATTCTCCGTCTTCCCCAGCCTGCTGCTACTGCTGACGTTGCTCCGCCTCTCGCTCGACCTTGCCAGCACGCGCCGCATTCTTCTGCACGGCAATGAAGGTACGGCAGCCGCGGGCAAAGTGATTGAGGCCTTTGGCCAATTTGTGGTAGGCGGTAACTATATCGTTGGCTTCGTCCTCTTCCTTGCGCTGATCGCCATCCAGTTTCTTGTCATCAGTCACGGCGCAGTGCGCACGGCTGAAGTTACCGCTCGGTTCACTCTCGATGCCATGCCGGGAAAGCAGATGGCCATCGATGCCGATTTGAATGCGGGCATCATCAATGAGCAGCAGGCCCGTGCTCGACGGGAACGGGTTGCACGCGAGGCAGAGTTCTGCGGCGCAATGGATGGCGCGGCCCGCTTCAGTCAACGCGATTCCCTGGCCACCATTCTGATCATGGCCATTAACATCATCGCCGGGTTTCTGATCGGAGTGTTTCAGCAAGGTGTTCCGTTCCAGGAGGCTCTAAAGACATACACGATTCTCACGGTCGGCGACGGGTTGGTGACAATTCTCCCCTCGTTGCTGGTCTCCGTTGCTGGAGGCATCGTCGTCACGCGTGCCGCGTCGAAGGAATCCCTGGGCGTGAATGTGGGCAAGCAACTCTTCAATAGTCCTCGCTTGCTGTGGATTGCGGGCGGCGCTCTAACCGCACTGGGCCTGATTCCCGGTTTGCCTAAGCTGGCCTTCTTCAGCCTGGCAGGCGTGCTGATGTTCGCGGCGTGGAAGATGAAGCCGCAAATTGTGAAAGATGAAATCGAGGAGCTTGACCTGGCCTCCAAGGCCGCGGCGGCGGGGGGAGCGGCTCTCGCCACGGTGGATCCAATGGATGCGGTTCTCAAACTCGATGAACTCATGCTCGAAGTGGGTATGGGCCTCGTGCCTCTTGTCGACGTGCAAAAGGGCGGACAACTGCTGGCTCGCGTGAAGTCCATGCGCAAGAACCTGGCGCAGCAGCTTGGCTTCCTGGTTCCGTCAATCCACATCACCGACAACCTGTCGCTCCGAGAGCGAGAGTATGTCATCTATCTGCGGGGAGTCGAGATTGCACGGTGGGAACTACGCCGCGACTGTCTGCTGGCCATCAGCTCCAATGCGGATGCGCCTGATTTGCCGGGTCAGGATACCCGCGAACCGGCATTCGATGTGCCGGCAAAGTGGATCAGTCCGCAGGCGCAGGGGCAGGCGATTGCAGCGGGCTACGCGGTGGTTGACCCGACCTCCGTGCTCGCCGCTCATCTGGCAGAGGTCATTAAACACAACGCCAATGAGCTCTTGTCGCGGCACGAAACAAAAAGACTGATCGACCGGCTGAGTGAGTCTCACCCGAAACTGGCCGACGAACTGATTCCAAAGCTGTTGAGCCTCGGGGAAGTACAGAAGGTTCTGCAACAACTGCTCCGTGAACAGGTCTCGATCCGGGATCTCGGATCGATTCTTGAAACACTTGTCGACACAGCGTCGTTCAACAAGAATTCTATTGCCCTGGTTGAGGCGGTTCGACACACGTTGGGACGAGCTCTGATCAGGCCCCTCTTGAATGAACAGGGAGAGCTGAGGGTCGTCACACTTGACACGGCAATCGAAGATGAATGCACTCGAGGATCGAATCTGCAAGTGAGCCAGACGATTTCGTCTCCACAACAGGTGACTTTGGCGCGTCGCGTGCTGGATGGATTACGTACGAACTTTGGGAAAGAGATTAGTGCAGCGCCACCTATCCTGCTGTGTTCTTCCCCCGGCCGTTACTACCTTCGTCGCCTTCTGGAGCCGTTCATCCCCAGGATTGTTGTGATATCCCCTGGAGAGATTCCTTCGATGACGCCGGTGCAGTCCGTTGGAGTTCTTCGTTAAGGCATTTGAGCAGCGGTCAGGCGATTGCTGGAAGAGTGTGTGGAGCAGGTTTTCGAGTGGTGAGATACAGCAGCAAGAGTGAGCAAGCGGGTTACAAAGGGAGTGAGTGAATGACAACAGCAGAATTGGCTTATCGCGCAGGCGGTACTGGCATCGATGAACGCAACGAACTTGCGATGCGCGAATTGCAGCAGGTCTATTACGTTGCGGCGCGAATCCGCGAGCGCCTGCCCAAGAACGTGGAAATGGAAGACCTGGTCCAGGCGGGCGTGATTGGTCTGCTCGAGGCTTGCCGCAATTACGATAGCTCGCGCGACGCGCAATTCTCCACCTTTGCGAAATTTCGTATCCGCGGAGCAATTCTCGACAGCCTTCGCAAACTGGACTGGGGATCTCGCACCTTGCGGAGAAAAGGGCGAGAGATCTCCGCGGCAGTAGTCAAGCTTGAGTCTCTGCTGGGCAGGCACCCGGTTGAAGAGGAGATCGCGGCGGAGATGCGGATGGGACTGGATGAATTGCAAAGCACCTTGACACAATTGGACGGCCTATACCTGGTTGGCCAGGAAGTGAATTCGTCGCAGGACACTGCCGAGTCTTTCGACTTGATCGAATCGGCGCCGAGCAATGGCGAGGACAATCCCTTTGAACTCTGCCTGCAAGGCGAAAGGAAGGAACACCTTGCGGCTGCAGTTTCCCGGATGTCAGAGAGGGAACAGTTGATCCTTTCCCTTTATTACCACGAAGAGCTGACGATGAAGGAGATTTCGAAGATTGTGGGAATCGCGGTGTCGAGAGTCTCGCAAATCCACGCTGCTGCGATGGTAAAGTTGCGCACGTCGCTGAGCCATCTTCGCGACAACGTAATGGCGCCGCCGAACCGGGTCCGGACATTGTGTCAGGGTACGTCCGCTCAGTTGTCAGGGATGCAAGCATGACGGTGGCGTCCGGGTCGAATGAAACGAAAATGGGGGCCGAGAGCCATCCGGGACAGACCCGGCAGCGCTCGATTCATTCTTGCAACTTTCGCTATGCAGGCCGGCTGTCAAACGAGAATGCGCGTGCGCTGACCGCTCTCCATGAGAAATTCGCTCTGAATGTCACCAACTCTTTGGAACTCTATCTGGGTACCTCTCTGCGGTTGAAGCTGGTGTCGTTGGAGCAAATGGCCAGCCTGGATTACAGAAACGGCATAGCCTCGAACAACTACCTGCTGCCTTGCGCGCTCAACGTCATGGAGAGTAACCTCCTGATGGAAATCGACATTGCACTGATCTTTCCCATCATCGATCTTCTGCTCGGTGGCGCAGGCACAGCTTCAGACGCGGCTCGCGAGCTTACAGAGATCGACGAAGAGATCATGCAAAGTGTTACCGCCCTCATAGTCAAGCAAGTGGAAACCTCGTGGCGGACGCTGAATCTCTCATTGACAGCTGGACGTTGCATCAAACCAGCGATGATCCAGCAAGTGTTCCTGGCAAACGAAAAGCTCGTACTGTTGATATTCGAGATGACGGTGGCGGGAACTACCGGGCCATTCAACATTGTGCTGCCCACTTCGTTTGTCGGATTCCTGCTGAGACATTTGAAGGCGGCGCAGTCGAAGAAGACATCGAGTCTTCGCCTTCTGAAGAACCCAAGTCTTCGAGAACGGATTCTTGAATGTGACTTTACGCTATCTGCGGATATAACCCAGATGCGGGTGCTGGTAAAGGACTTGATCGATCTGAAGCCGGGAGTGATCCTGAAGATGAAGGCGCCGGTGCAAAAGCCCGGACGGATTACTGTTGAAGACGCAGAAATCTTTGAGGCATTGCCGGTTCGCAACGGAAAGCAGAAGGCAGCGCAAATCTCACTTCGGTCACAGGAACCGGTTGCGAGGAAGGACTAGTATGACGCCGAATCAAAATGCAGGAAAAGCCGAAGAGTCATTTGTGGGCGGGTTCTCGAGTGCGTTTGCCAAAGTTCTGTCAAGAGACACCGGATCGCCATGGCTGATTGCTGCCGTGCCGGATCCAGAGTTGACTCCAGATGGATCTGATCCAGTCCGGACGAGGCTTGAGCTCGACGGCAGCTTGCGCGGGGAAGCTCTGCTGGAAATCCATCGTGCCTCAGCAGCAATCCTGGCATCGCAGCTCCTGCGGCAGCCAGCCGGTGAATTCGGAGCAGAACAAGCCGAGGCCCTGCTCAAAGTTCTTGATGCAGCCGTGATCGAATTCTGCGCGGAAGCAGCCCAGGAGAATGGCGTATTCACGATCGCCGCCAGCTCGGTTTCCGAGCCTGCGCCCCAAGGCGCCAGACGTCAGCAGTTCACAATTGCCGACAACGATTCCAATCGTGTGTCAGTTCTGATGTACCTGACCCCGCCGCTGATCGAGGCACTGTCAGTTCACTCCAAAGCGGCCGGCAACACAGGGGTCATAGGCAGGGCGATGAGAGTTGCACCGGGGAAGGCCATACCCGAGCAGGTCAACCTGAATCTGGTCATGGATGTTGAACTGAATGTGACTCTCCGCTTCGGACAGCGCCAGTTGACACTCCGCGAAGTGCTGGAGTTGACCAGCGGATCTGTCGTTGAACTCGATCGCCAGGTGGAGGAGCCTGTAGAGCTTCTTCTCGACTCCAAAGTGATCGCCAGGGGCGAAGCGGTAGTGATCGACGGTAACTATGGTCTTCGTGTGACTGAAGTGTGCCAGGCTATCTTCTGATCCTCACCCGGTGAATGGTCGTGGTCGATGATGGAGCGGCGTCTTGGTGAGCAAGCACGAAAGCATAAATGAACCTGATCCATTCGATTACGGCGCCGGTCTGAGGCGCGGGAATCAAGGTGCTTAACTCAAGATGCGTAGCCGGGCGCGCTTTAATAGCAGTCAAAGGGATATGAACGTCCTATTCAAGGCTGGTGAATCCCTGCTCTCTGCGAGCGCCTGTTCATTGGCCTGCATTGCTTCTCCGAAAGTGCAACTCGCTTCCTCACAATCGGACAGTGATTGCTCTCGTTTGGACGAAACTGCTTCATGTGCCGATAGGTCCGAAGCAGGTGTGAGAGAGTGCTTGATTATGTGTCTGACTCGATGACTGACCAAAGCTGGATACCATCCTCGGTATGGACACGTCCCCCTTCCAGGAGGCCATTCGAGTTTGCAGAACAGGAAGCGGATTTTGCGGAAGACGTTCCAGTCATGCTGGGAACGGTTCTCGGTCTGGAACTGCTCTTGCGCGAGCCCTGCCTCGACTTGCGGATGGTTTCCGAAATCGTTTTGAGCGATGTTGGAGCGACCATCCGGATTCTTGGGTTGGTTGGTAGGGAGGGTGACTTGGGTGCAGGGCAGCCGCGGCGAATGGGTGAGTGCTTAGCCAGTCTGGACGTGGGTGTCTGGTTCAACGTAATCTCCGCTCGAACGTTTGCGTCCGACCGCGAACACTCAAAGATGACCGCGGTCTGGAAGCACTGCCGATTGGTAGCGCAGTACGCGCAGCTTGTGGCTGAGTCGCTTGAAGGGATTTCCGCGGACGAGGCATACCTGGTTGGGCTGCTTCATGAGATTGGGGCCATTGCGACGGTTCTGGAGTGGCCAAAAGATTGCCCCGGCCGGAGAGACCCGGCTGCACTGCTGGCAATGGAGCGGGCGTTGCCCCTCTTCGTTCTTGCTGCCATGCGCAGCGTGAACGATCCATATGCGCCACTTACCTGGAGGTTCATCCTTACTGCAGCGCATGAACTGGCCGGTGCCCGCGAGGAATTCGACGAATATGCTCTCCAAGCCATCGACTCCATCGGTATCTGTGCCCGTTGGAAGGGACTTCTTCCTCTCGCACTCAGCGGTCGTTCGGATGCGACAGCAGCGGATGGATGGGGCGCCCGCGAAGTGGAGGAATGCAGATTGTGAAGTCACGAGCCACATTCTTACCTTGACGTAGAATCGAAGACATCGCTATGGGGACCAACGGATTGCGTCATCTCATCTGCTTCTCATTGACTCCTCATTCGCGGTTTGGCATGGCGAGGAAGAAATCTATAAATTATTCATAAATGAAGTGAAACCCTGGATAAGTCACGCATAACATGGATTGGCCTCTGGCGTGCAAGTTATCTGCCTGAGGAAACACGATGAACAGTGGATACTACGCAGCCTGTACTGGGCTGATGTCCCGCACCCAGGCGCTCGATACGATAGCCAACAACCTGGCCAACGTGAGCACCGCGGGCTTCCGCGCAAGTCATAACGTGTTCAGCTCGGTTCTTGCCACTACCGGCAACTCTCCTCTCTCCGCTCTCAACCAGGACGAGAATGACTATGGAGTGTTGAGCGGCACGCAACTGGATACCTCGCAAGGCGCACTGGTGCCGACAGGCAATGATCTGGACCTTGCAATGGAAGGGCCCGGCTATTTCGCGGTGCAAACCGCTGCTGGCCCTGTCTACACGCGTGGCGGAAACTTCCGCGTGTCTCCACAAGGCCAATTGATCACGGCTGCGGGTGACCCTGTGATGGGCGAGAATGGGCCAATCACAATACTTGGACAACCCATTTCAATCAGTGCGGATGGAACAATCTCAGCCAACGGCGCGATCTCAGGCAGGGTGAAGCTGGTGGAGTTTGCATCCACCGTGAATTTGCAGAGCGCAGGCGGCACATACTACACAGCCCCTGCCGGGACCGCAACTGCCGGGCAGGCTTCCCAGGTGCGCCAGGGAATGCTCGAGAGCTCAAACGTCAATCCTGTCACCAGCGTCGTGGAGTTGATTACCGCGCAGCGCGAGGTTGAAACGATGCGCCGAGTGCTTACGATGTTCAGCACAGAGCTTGACAAGACAGCAGCCCAGGACCTACCTCGCGTCAGCTGATTCAGTGTCGCATGCAAGCTGCGCCAACCTTGAAAGGAAACTCATATGTTTCGTGCACTCTATACGGCCGCAAGTGGAATGACGGCCCAGCAATTGAACCTGGACAACATTGCCAACAATCTTGCCAACTCGAGCACTACCGGCTTTCAGCAGCGGCAGGTGAATTTCACCGACCTTCTGTATCAGAACCAGATCATGCCCGGTGCCGCCTCAACGCAGCAAACTACAGTGACTTCAGGTCTGCAGATTGGTCTTGGCACGCGGCCTGGAGCGACCGAGATCATTCAGACACAGGGCGACTTTTCCACCACGGGCAACCCGCTCGACCTGGCAATATCCGGCGCCGGATTCTTTCAAATTCTCATGCCGAACGGACAAATCGGCTATACCCGCGATGGATCCTTCAGCCCGAATGCAACGGGACAGGTGGTCACGGCAGATGGAAACCCGCTGCAACCCGCGGTCACGATTCCCGCAGATGCGCTGAGTATCACAGTCGGCAGCGATGGGACGGTCAGCGTTACGCAGCCGGGACAGACGGCGGCTACGCAGGTGGGCAGCATTCAGACAGCCCTGTTCATCAATCCAGGCGGCCTGAACAGCGTGGGAAACAATATTTACCTTCCGACCACCGCATCCGGTGAGCCCGTGGTTGGAACACCTGGCGGCGCGGAGGGACTGGGAACGCTGCTACAGGGCCAGCTGGAGCAGTCGAACGTCAGCGTCGTTAACCAGTTCGTTGCCATGATCCTGGCGCAGCGGTCCTATGAGTCGAACTCTCGGGTCGTGAAAGCTGCGGATGAGATGTTGCAGCAGCTGAATCAGCTTGCCCAGTAAGAGCTTGGATATTTGAGCAGAAGCAACGGCACAGAGGAAGCATGACTGCGAAATTTGTTTTGGGAATGTTGCTGGCAACGATGAGTGTTTCCGCTTGGGGGCAGTCGCAGGACCGGTTCGCGCTCACTGCGCGGCAGGTCGCGCGGGCACTCTCCGATAAGGGGATGCAGATTGATGGCAAGCAGGTTTCACTCGTTGCCAACGTGGTTGCAACCGAACCGAATCCGGTGCTCGATGTTCGGACGGTTGAGCCGCTTGGCGATCCGTTGCCGGGAGAACACTCCGGAACTCAATCCTGGGTAAGAGTTGACTGCCATGAGCCAGGTACTTGTCTACCATTCTTTGTCCTCGTGAGCTCGACGGCAGAGCCAGCGGGAAGCGCATCCGATGCGTTGAACGCCGCTGCTGCCGCGAGAAAATCCGCACTGAAAGCGAATGTTGCGATCACGATGCGTACCGGTACGCACGCAATGCTGGTGATGGACGACGATCGGTCGCATATTCAGATCGCCGTCATCAGCCTTGAGAACGGGATGACCGGCCACAAAATACGCGTGGCAAGCCCGGATCACAAGCAGTTCTATGTTGCTGAAGTGGTTAACGCACATTTGTTAAGAAGGAGTTTCTAACATGCGGTTCAGATCGATGGGGTTCAGACGAACCGCCGCCCTCGCTCTGCTGGCAGTCTGTTCAGTTTGCGCGTTCAGTCAAAAGGCGCCAAAGGCAAATGCAAAATCTTCTGAGCAAGTTCGTTTGAGTTACATCGCCCGTTTGCAGGAGAAGTACGTTCCAGCCGCCGATGAGCACACGGTCGGAAGCCTCTGGACAGGCCAGAGCCCATTGAGCGACTTCTCTGTTGATTACAAGGCGCACCATCTGAATGACACCATCACCATCCAGGTTGCCGTCCAGACAACAGCGACGCAGTCTGGCACCGTGGACAGCGAGCGAAGCTTTACCAGCACATCTGCGATCACCGGAATCATGGGAAGAACTCCCGCAGCTACCAATCCTCTTCTTTCGGGCAGTTCATCTTCGGCGCTCAAAGGACAGGGATCGACGGCTTCAAACACGCTGTTTCAGACCAACCTTACAGGCCAGGTGATCGCTGTGCTCCCCAACGGGAATCTCGTTGTTGAAGCCGGGCGCCAGATATTCATGAATAACCAGCATGAAAACGTGATCGTGCGTGGCATGATCCGGCCTGGAGACATTGGCCCCAGCAATACTGTGCTTTCGTCGTCTCTGAGCAATCTTGAGATTGAAATGAAGGGTAAGGGAATTATCTCGGACGGAGTGCGTCCGCCGAATCCAATCACCAGGGCGATCCTATGGCTTTTGAACTTTTGACAGGCATGTTGCGCAATCCGAGATTCATCGTCCGGCACAATTGGCCAGCGTGGCTAGCCATGCTGGCTGCAATGTACTTCCTCCCCGCGCACGCGCTGCTCGGGTCCGAAGCCGACCGCAGGGTCTTGATTCGCGATGTGACGCAGATTCAAGGAGTGCGCGACAATCAACTGGTCGGATATGGGCTTGTGGTTGGCCTGAGCCGCACCGGCGACACGCAGCAAACCTTCTTCACGGTGCAAACGCTTGCGAATTCTCTGCAACGCATGGGGGTTCAGATTGCGCCTGGCACCGTGGTCGTGAAAAATGTGGCTGCTGTCTTTGTAACCGCATCGTTGCCGGCGTTTTCGCGCCCGGGAATGAAGGTGGATGTCACCGTCTCATCCGTGGGCGATGCCAAGAGCATCGAGGGTGGAGTGCTGCTGATGACAGCTCTTCGCGCGGCAAACGGGGAAATCTATGCGGAGGCCCAGGGACCGCTGGTCATTGGCGGCTACTCTGAAGGCGCATCCGGCAATCTCAAGAGCGTAAATCATCCTACGGTCGGCAGGATTGCCGAAGGCGGGATTGTTGAACGCGACGCAGCGGTCGACCTGAGCCGCTTCAGCATCGTTTCTTTGCTGCTGCTTAACTCCGACTTCACCGCGGCACGAGACATTGCGGACGCGATTAACAAGGAGTTTGGCAAGACCGTAGCTGCTGCGCTCGACAGCCGCCGCATCGATGTGAATGTTGCCGACAGCGGCGCTTCTTCAGTGCCGATCCTGATCTCGCGTGTCCAGAACCTTTCCATCACCTTCCACTCACCGGCCAAGGTCGTCGTCAATGAACGCACCGGGACCATTGTGATGGGGGGCGATGTGAAGCTCTCGCCGGTTTCCGTGATTCACGGAAGCCTGACGATCGATGTGCAGACCGCGCATGTCATTGTGCAGCCGTCTCCATTGACAAATGGCAAGCCTGAGACGGTGACGGAAACAAAGCTCACCGTGAATGACGCACCGGCGCAGTCGATCCAGTTGGAAGAAGGCGCAAACGTGGATGAACTGATCAAGGGATTGCATGCGATTGGCGCGACCTCCCACGACATTATTGCGATTCTGCAGGCAATTAAAGCGGCAGGTGGACTGCAGGCCGATCTGGAGGTCATCTAGTGTCTGATTCTTCGACGTATGGGGGCATCTCCGGTGCGATTCCCAGCCCGCTGACCACCAGGGCGGATGAGGTCATGCGGCAGGCAGGTTCGGTGGCCACGGCGAATACGAAGATCGAGAAGTCAGCAAAGGATTTCGAATCCATCCTTCTCGGCAGTTGGCTGCAGCAAGCGGAGCAGAGCTTTGGTTCGCTGCCAGGCGGAGACGACGATGACGATGCAGACGCCGGCAAGGAGCAGTTTCAGGGCATGGCCATGCAGTCGCTGGGGGCATCGATGACCGCGGCGGGCGGAATCGGCATTGCCAAGATGATTTCAAAGCAGCTTCACAAGGCCGAGGACGCACGGGTTGCGCAGGAAGCAAGAACGCACCCGGCTCATCCAGGATAGAATTCAAAGCAATTGCAACACACCTGTTTTCAACAATTTACACGGCAGATTGAAACGTTTCTATGAAAGCGCCGATAGCAGTACCGTTGAGACAGGAGAAGTTGCAATGAAGATTGACGTGAACAGTCCGGCAGCAAGCCAACTGCCACCCGACCGGGCCGCGAAGCAGGTTTCAAACCAGGACCTGGCAGCGACCCAGAGTACGACAGAAGACCGGACGACGTTCCACTCCGACACATCTATCCAGGCGTTGACGAGCCAGGCAATGAACTCCCCTGAGGTCCGTCAGGCCAAGGTAGATGCTCTCACCCAATCCGTCAGGAGCGGTGAGTACCAGGTGGATGCAACAAAGACTGCCGGAGCGATTCTCGAAAGCGAGGATGCTTAGACAGGCATGAACGGCAAGAGCAACTTTTCATTGGCATAGGGATAAAGCCTTGGCCAGAAGGGCATTCAAGTGAACCTTGAAGCACTCCAGAAGCGCGATAGAGTCGCCAATGCGTACCTGCAGCAATTGCAGGCGCTGGCGCTCGAAATTTCGGCTGCCATGGATGCGATTGCCGCCAATGCGTTGCCCAGGTTTCAAGACAGTGTCGCGAAGCAGGAAATGCTTTGTGCCAGCCTGGTGGCAATGGCGAATACCGTCAGCGAAGGACTCGGGTTGTCCGAGCAGCCACTGCTCTCGTGCATTGACCCCGCTGTTGCACTGAAGATCCGCGCGACGAGCGGAGCCATCCGCGAGCTGAATTTGAAGTATGCAGCTCTGCTCAAGCACTCCGGCAGGTCAATTGCTCTGCTCATCTCGTTGTGCAGAAGCCACACAGGACAATTCCAGGAGGCTCGCGGCCCCAGGTTGAAACATCAGACCTGGTCATGCGAGATGTAAATCATGGCCTCTCTCAGTACCTCTCTTTTGACCGCAGTACAAGCGCTGGTCGCCGATACCGGCGCTCTTCAAGTAACGAACAACAACATCGCAAACGCCAGCACCCCCGGCTATTCCCGCCAAGTGGCGATACTTCAGGAAGCGACGCCAACCAACGACGGCAGCAGCAGTGTTGGAAACGGCGTTGTGCTGGAAGGGTACCAGAGCGTGCGAGACGAGCTGGTGCAGACGCAGATCCAGCAGGAGACCCAATCCCAGAGCGGTGCGAACGCGCAGCTGGCCACGTTGCAGCAGATACAGCCCACCTTCACAACTTCGACACAAGATATCGGGACCGAGATGTCGGCCATGTTCTCGAGTCTTTCAAGTCTTTCCACAAATCCCACCAGCGCCTCCGCGGGCCAAGCAGTTCTCACTGCCGGCAAGAACCTGGCCACCGCCTTCAACACAGCATCCAACACACTGACCTCGCAACAGGCCGGGCTCAACACACAGGTCACCCAGGATGTAAGCCAGATCAACCAGCTTACCCAGCAGATTGCGGCCCTGAACCCGCAGATTGCCGAGCTGAAGGCAACCGGGCAGGACGGGGGAACAGTCCAGGATCAGCAGAACCAACTGGTGCTGAGTCTATCGGCGCTGACTAGCGTGGCCGTAACCCAGACTGACAACGGCGAGACGCTGAGCACTGGAAACGGAACTCCACTGGTTGTGGGTTCGCAAAGTTTCGCATTACAGACCACCACCGGCAGCAATGGCATGCAACAGGTGCTCGATCAGAACGGCTCCAACATCACAGCGTCGTTAACCACCGGCGACCTTGGCGGAACCGTTCAAATGCGGGATCAGACGATTCCCGGCCTCTTGAACCAGCTGGACACGCTGGCCAATCAGTTTGGGAGCGCAATCAATGCGGCTCAGGCGCAGGGTTTCAATCAAGACGGTACCGCCGGACAGAATTTTTTCAGTGTGCCCTCGACTGTCGCAGGCTCGGCTGCCTCGATCAGCGTGGCACTCACAGATCCGACCCAGATCGCTTCCAGTTCCGACGGCACTGCAGGAAGCAATGGGAACCTGGCCAATCTGAGTGCAGTGCAGACCAGCGCACTTCCTGCAGGGCAAACTCCCGGTGATGCATATGCAAACCTGGTTTACCAGGTCGGCACTCTCACCTCCAATGCCACCGCCGAATCGGGCGCGACCACTTCAAGCCTGCTGCAACTCAATGATCAGCTCAGCTCTGTTTCCGGAGTGTCGATCGATGAGGAGTCCACCAATCTGATCACATTTCAGACGGCCTACGAGGCAGCAGCCCGAGTGGTTTCGACCGTCCAGGCATTATTCTCGGTCACGCTGGCCATGGGCACGGTTGCAGCGGAGTAAATAAAGAAAGGCGCGGCGGATGACCGCGCAAGAAGGGTTCAGATGCGAGTTGCAAACATGGTTCCCGATATGCAATATGCCATGCAGCAGAGCCAGCAGGCTCTTTCGGTCGCACTGCAGCAAGTGTCAACCGGCTTGCGGGTGAACCAGCCTTCCGACGATCCTGCCGCCTCAGCGAATATGGTGGTCTCGCTTGCATCTTCGGCAAATGTGGATCAATTCACAAAGAATGTCAGTTCTGTACTCTCTCAGATGGAGACAGCAGACTCGTCCATCAGCGCGGTAGTAACTTCGCTGAACACGGCTATCACACTTGGCACCTCGGGCGCCAGCGGGACAGTCACACCGGCGAACAGGCAAGCCATTGCAGCCCAGGTGCAGGGTGTTCTTACCAGTGTGATTGCACAGGCCAACACTTCCTACCAGGGCGTTTATGTTTTCGGTGGTTCGGCTAGCACTACACCGCCATTCGTTGCCGCATCAACAACCTTCACTTCGACGCACGGATCTGCCACTGCCCCCTTGGCCAACACGACCGCGCTGACAGCCGGCTCTGGCACGGCCATCAGCGATGCAACCACCGGCGATACGTTTGTGTTCAAAGCGGCAGCAGGCGACACCGTCGCCACCTTGGCGACGGCCGTCTCCAATGCAGTTGCTGCAGGCACACTCTCCGCGGGCACCAGCGCAACTATCAATGCGGCCGGCCAACTGGCGATCGGAACAAATTCAAGTGCGGATGGCATCGTGGTCAGTTCGAATGATGCGGCTCTTGGATCGATGACCGCCGCTCCGGGTACTGGAGTCCCGAATGCATACGCCTATGTCGGAAACAGCACCGTCAACAACGTGCAGGTGGGCGATTCCATGGATGTTGCAACTAATCTGCCGGGCAACCAGTTGTTTACCTCAGGGCCAAATGTAATCGGCTCACTCGCAGGCCTGATCACGGCCCTCCAGACTGGTACGACCCTACAAATCGGCGCGGCAACCACAGCCGTTTCCACCGGGTTGAATTATGTCGCCGAGCAGCGCATCCCGCTGGATAACACCATCGGCCAATTGAACGATCAGGAAAGCTACCTGGGTCAGGATACGGTGACGCTCACGGCTCATCAGACTGCGTTGGTTGGAGCTAACCTTGCCGAAGCAGCTACGAATCTGTCCCAGGCCGAACTCACCAATAGCGCCGTCCTGGCGGCCGCTGCCAAGGTCCTGCCTCAAACTCTGCTTAACTATCTCGCACCCGGATAATCGCCCAGGTTGGATATTCCGCGGGGCTCGTTGAAAAACCGTCTTGCAAACTTTCCCATTTGCAGAACCCGTCCCGACGTAGAGATTTCGACAATCGGAATTGGAAACAACAGAAGCGGCCGAGTGCAATTGCGCAAGGCCGCTTTCTCTTGTCAAGGTTCAGTGCAGGGGCGGTTGTTCATCGAATACTGTCCGTTTCGTTCTATAGCCGGCCATTGTTGTTTTTCGTAAATTCCTGATAACAAGCCAAGACGTTGAAATCATTTTCCACTGAGGCCGATAGAGTGGTTGTCCAAGACGACCTCCTTCTCGACGACCAGGAGCCTCAAAGTAGGCCCTACAAAAGAAGCCGAGTGCAGGCGCAATCGGGCAAACAAGGAGAAACACCATGGCACTTACAATCCTGAATAACATCTCCGCTCTGACCGCGGAGAATGCATTGTCCAACACGCAGGCAAGCCTGCAAAAGACCCTGACACAGCTTTCGACCGGCCTGCAGATCAATTCCGGCTCGGATAACCCGGCGGGATTGTCGATTGCCGAGGGAATGACAGCGAACATTGCCGCCCTGAACCAGTCGCAGCAGAACGCCACCAACGGCGTTGGTTTGCTGCAGACCGCCGATGGAGCTTTGTCGCAGGTCACCACGCTTCTTAACCGCGCTGTTACGCTCGCGACCGAAGGCTCCACCAGCGGCATCACCGGGAGTCAGGCGACCGCACTCGATACGGAATTCCAGTCGATCCTGAAGGAAATCAACCAAGTCGGCCAAACCACCAACTTCAACGGACAAAATGTGTTTGCCGGCAATACCGGTACGGCTTTCGAGACAACGGCTGGAAGCACAGCCACTCCGCTCGCTCTCACCTCCACGCTGGCAGCAAATTCGGTCACGACCATCAGCGACGGAACCAACGGCGACCAGTTCAGCTTCACTGCGAACGCCGCTGGCACCAGCACAGTCGGCGACTTGAATACGGCCATCGCAACTGCAGTTACCGCGGGCACGTTCACTGCGACAGCTTTCAGCGTTGGCGCCGTTGTCCAGGGGACTGCCGGGACCCAGGCGGCCGATACCAATAACCTCGAGCTCGCGGCCACCAACGGCGATGCCTTGACGGTGACCACGTCAGACAATACCACCCTCCAGACTTTGAACGCTTATGCCGGCGCCACTGACAACAGCAATGTGTTCATCAGCGACGGCAGCACGGTTGCCACCGCATCGAACACTGAGATCAGCACCTCCATCAACGCTCTTTCGGCCACCACATTGGGGCTTAGTTCAGCGGCCGGTGTGACTGACAGCTTGACAAGTGCCGATTCTTCGATCAAGGCACTGACCGCGATCACCAGCGCAATCACGGCCGTCTCCGCGCAGCGCGGTGTCATCGGCGCTTCAGTCAACCGGCTCACGGCGGCAACCAGCGTCATGAGCGACCAGGTTACCAACCTGCAAAGTGCGGCGAACGCTATTCAGAATGCGAACATCGGCACGACGGTGGCAAACATGACCCAGTACAACGTTCTGCAGTCCACCGGCATGGCCGCCTTGCAACAGGCCAACCAGGCACAGCAGGCTGTATTGAAACTCGTCCAGTAACTTAACGCAGCAATCACGGCAACATGTTCCATTGGAATCAATTGTTTCCTAGTCTGCCCAGCGCAACAATCTTCACTTTTTCGCACATGCAATCGCGAAAAAGTGAAGGATTGCGCAAGAATCGAACGAATTGCCGGTCCAGGAGCCCGCACAATACTTGCAAGGACCTTAAAAAACGATCGGCTTTGCTATCTCCATTGAAATGATTCTCAGGAGTGGCCGATAGAGTGATTGTCCAAGACGACCTCCTTCTCGACCACCAGGAGCCTCAAAGCAGGCCCTACAAAAATGCCGAGTGCAGGCGCAAACGGGCAAACAAGGAGAAACACCCATGTCACTCACAATCCTCAATAACATTTCCGCATTGACTGCGGAGAATGCATTGTCCAACACGCAAGCAAGCCTGCAAAAAACCCTGACGCAGCTTTCCACCGGCCTCCAGATCAATTCCGGCTCGGATAACCCGGCAGGGCTGTCGATTGCCGAGGGGATGACAGCGAACATTGCCGCCTTGACGCAGTCACAGCAGAACGCCACCAACGGCGTTGGTTTGCTGCAGACCGCCGATGGCGCCTTGTCGCAGGTCACCACACTTCTTAACCGCGCTGTTACGCTCGCGACGGAAGGCGGCACCAGCGGCATCACCGGTAGCCAGGCGACAGCGCTTGATACGGAATTCCAGTCGATCCTGAAGGAAATCAACCAAGTCGGCCAAACCACCAACTTCAACGGACAAAACGTGTTTGCCGGCAATACCGGTACCGCTTTTGAAACAACCGCTGGAAGCACCGCCACTCCGCTCACTCTCGGCTCCACGCTGGCGGCGAATTCGGTGACAACCATTACCGACGGAACCAATGGCGACCAGTTCAGCTTTACGGCCAATGCCGCAGGCACCAGCACAGTCACGGACCTGAATACGGCCATCGCAACCGCAGTCACCGCGGGGACCTTCACTGCGACAGCTTTCAGCGTTGGCGCCGTTGTCCAGGGGACTGCCGGCACTCAGGCAGCCGATACCAATAACCTCGAGCTCGCGGCCACCAACAGCGATGCCTTGACGGTGACCACCACGGACAATACGACTCTCCAAAGCTTGAACGCCTATGCTGGCGCAACGAACAGCAGCAACGTGTTCATCAGCGATGGCAGCACGGTTGCCACCGCGGCGAACGTGGAGATCGGTACATCCATCAACGCTCTTTCGGCCACCACATTGGGGCTTAGTTCAGCGGCCGGTGTGACTGACAGCTTGACAAGCGCCACTTCTTCGATCAAGGCACTGACCGCGATCACCAGCGCAATCACGGCTGTCTCCGCGCAGCGCGGCGTCATCGGCGCTTCAGTAAACCGGCTCACGGCCGCAACCAGCGTCATGAGCGACCAGGTCACCAACCTGCAAAGCGCGGCCAACGCAATTCAGAATGCGAACATCGGGACCACCGTGGCAAATATGACCGAGTACAACGTCCTGCAGTCCACCGGCATGGCCGCCTTGCAACAGGCCAACCAGGCACAGCAGGCTGTATTGAAGCTTGTCCAGTAACTTAACGCAGCAATCAACGCAAAACCGGAGGCGGCGCCGCAACAAGGCGCCGCCTCTGCATCGTCCCCAAAGAGTTGATCCTGGATTTGCTCTTCGCTAAGTTTCAGATGGATCTCCCGGATCCTGGGGCCCGCTTGAAATCGATGGCGCGTTCCGCGAAATCAGGTAGAAACAATGAGTTCCGTTTCCGCAGTTAATACGCTCTTGTCGTCCAGTGCCCCTACGGCAGCGCCGGTCAATATCAGTTCCATCCTGGCCGCGAGTGCAGGCGCAGCCGCAGCCGGCATCGACGTGACGTCCGCGGTGGCGGCGGCCATTTACGCAGACAACGCGCCAGCGCGCATTTGGGAGGGCGACCAGACCACGCTCACCAACCAGACAACCGCTCTGACTGCAATTCAGACAGCAACAACAGCGATCGCAACCGATATGGAAGCGCTGAATACCCTGACAGGCCCACTGTCGGCACGGACTGTGACTTCCTCAAGCAGTGACGTCACAGCAACCGCGGCCGAGGGAACCGTTCTCGGCGACCACACCGTTGTGGTCAATAGTCTGGCCGCCCAAGGTTCGTGGTATTCAAGCCTTGAATCCAGCCCGACCGCCCCTCTTGGGACAGGATCCTTCACGCTTACCACCGCCGCCGGCCACTCTGCGACCTTCCAGACCGGAACGGCGACTGGAACGACGGGCGATACTCTCACCGATCTCGCCGCCACGATCAACTCATACGTTTCACCAACTGGAGTTACTCTCGGTGTTACGGCGACGGTGGTGAGTGACTCAACCGGATCCAGGCTCGCGATTGTCGCCAACTCCGCCGGCACAGCCGCAGATTTCTCGGTATCGGAACCCTTCACGACGTGGACTGCTCCAGAGATGTCCTCAGCCGAATCGCTTGGAGCCAACTCCCTCACGCTGACCAGTGCGGCCGGCACCGCGACTATCGCAACTACCTCCGGTGAAACCTATCAGACGCTGGCGGCCGCCATCAACAGCGCGCAAGCTGAAGCCCCACCAACGAGTTACAATTCAGCGCTAGCGCCTCTGACCGCCGCCACAGCTCTCACCGCAGGCTCCGTCACTACTATTGACGACGCTTCCACTGGCAACACATTTACTTACACGGCGATCGCGGGGAGTACCGTAGCAAGCCTGAATAGCGCTATTGCAGCCGCGGTGACCGCCGGCACCCTCTCCGCCAACGTTGCGGGCACGATTACCGGCGGCAACGAAGTAATCTCAGAGGGCGCAAGCGATCTGGGCATCACGGTTTCAACCAATGATTCGGTGCTGGGCACAATGGCCGCAACTGGAAGCGCGCAAACAAGCTCCAGTACAGCGCTGGCGCCTCTGACCGTCGCAACAGCTCTGACCAAAGGCTCCGTCACTACCATCGATGACGCTTCCACTGGCAAGACATTTACCTACACGGCAGTCGCGGGGAGTACCGTAGCAAGCCTGAATAGCGCTATTGCGGCCGCGATGAAATTCGGCACCCTGTCCGCCAACGTTGCGGGCACAATTACCGGTGGCAACGAGGTAATCTCAGAGGGCGCAAGCGATCTGGGCATCACGGTTTCAACCAATGATTCGGTGCTGGGCGCAATGGACGCAGCGCCCGGCAGAACGGTGCCTCTTGGTCTAACCGCGACCAACCCTTCAGATCCCGGCTCAATCAGCAGTACAAACCTGACAATCGCCAGCACCGACGGGACTCCTTTCACCATCAATGAGCCAAGTTCGACTGGCACGGCCTTCCAATTTACCCAGGCCGTTGCGGGTTCCGACGCCTTAATCACAGTGGACGGAGTCCCCGCCGATTATGCGAGCAACACAGTCACTGGAGCTATCCCAGGAGTTACCTTGACTCTGTTGGGCACGACTTCTGGAAGCCCGGTAGATCTCGCAATTGGTTCCGACGCCACGCAGGTCTCGACGGCGATCAACCAGTTTGTGTCGGATTACAACACTGCCATCGGGCTTGTGAACACTCAATTCACTTTCAACAGTACCACGGGTTCGGAAGGGGTGCTCGCTTCCGATCCCACCGTGGTCGCCCTGCAGAGCACGTTGGAGCAGGCGCTCAACTACGTGAATACGCCGGCCACGGGAACCACAACCGTGTCAACACTGAACGATTTGGGCATCTCGGCGGGCGCTGACGGCGCCCTCACGGTGGACGTAACCACTCTTGATAACGCGCTCACCAACAATCCTACGGACGTGCAGAATTTTTTTGAAGGTGCATCGCTGAACGGCTTTGCAAACTCGCTGACGAACACGCTGAATACATTCACGGATCCCGCCAACGGCGCCTTTACCGTGGACCTGAGCGGCATCAGCACTTCGAGTGCCGGACTCACCTCGGAAATCAGCGATTTTGAGACAAATTACATCGCCAACCAGCAAACAATTCTTACCGCCATGTACAGCTCGGCTGAAATCGCGCTACAACAACTGCCGCAAGAGATGCAGGAACTCAACTCCGAGCTCGGCTTTACCAACAATGGGAGTAGCTCAGGATGAAACTAAGTGAAACAGGACTGTCTTATCGGAGATCGGCCATAGAGGGCGCAAGCCCAATCGGCCTGATCATTGCGCTCTTTGACACCTTGGTGGGCGATCTTCGCCGGGCCGCGGATGCCCTTCGCAAGAACGACATCGAGACGCGGTGCAGGGAGTTGAACCACGCCGCACTTGTGCTCGGCCGTCTGGATAGCTGGGTTGACCTCAAGGATGGTGGTGAATCAGCTCACACTCTAGCCAGATTCTATTCTTACCTGCGGGCAAAGATGATGGAGGCGTCGGCTACCAAGTCAGTCTCGCTGCTTGAAACACAGATCGAGATGATCCTGCATGTCAGGAGCGCATGGCAACTGCTGGACGCCTCGCACTTATCGGAAGCGGGAGCTGAAGCCTCTTCGGAAAAGGCTACTTTGGCTTATGCACCAACCTCAGAGGCAGATCGAGAGAGAATTCCATTCTCGCAATCAGCTTGATTCAAGTGTGAGCATGCAAACCTTCGTTGAAGTATTCGAGCCGTTTCCCTGTGAATTGAAGCCATTCTTCCTGTGTTTCGCAATGGATGCCTTGCAGGTGTAGAGCCGGGATTTGGCTTGATTCGCCGGTTGAAGGTTGAAGTGGATTTGTGTGAGCGCAGAAACGGTGCGCTGTTGCTGCAGTGGTTCTTGCGATGGATAGGTGGAGAGTTGATGAAGGCACTCGTGGTAGAGAGTTCAAACACAATGAAGGCCGTCTTGCGTCGTATTCTCTCTATGCGAGGCTTTGAAGTTGCGGAGGCGGACGACGGCATACAGGCTTTAGAGATTCTCCGCGGTATGGGTAAAGCAGACCTTGTCCTGGTAGATTGGGCTCTAAACGAGATAGATAGCCTGGAGTTCGTCACTCAATGGAGACTTGAGAGCTGCGACAATACCATGATTATTATGCTGGCGGCGGCTGAACCGGGAATGCGCAGGCTTCAAAGGGCATTTATAGCTGGCGCCGATGATTACCTGATGAAGCCGTTTACTTCCTTACAGATCGATGAGAAGCTGGCGGAGGCCGGGTTCACTTGGCACTTGTGAGCAGTCCACCGCGGGCGGCCCGGGATCGCGCCGCCATCGTCGGCAACGATGCCCTCATCTTGAAATAACGCGCCCATCCTGCCGATAAAGACTCCATAAGACCGTCGCAAACCGTTGCCTGAGTGCGCTCGCATTGAAGGTGTAACTTGATCGGCACGCCGGAATACGACAGAGAGAGTTACCATGATTGCCCATGAACATCGCCCGCGGTTCAAAGAGAATGCGAAGCTCCGCGCAGGGCGCACAAGACCGCGGATGCTGACAGGCCCCATTCATGTTGAGGGCGATCCGGCTTGCACCCCAACGCAAGTCATGATGCTTGAGCAGCCGAAGGGATCTCAAGGTGAATAAAAGCACATTGAGTGGAATTGGGATCGCGCTTGCGGGGATTGCTGTCGGCCTCTACCTGGACGGCGGCAAGCTTGGGCAGATGTTGCAACCCACGGCAGCCCTGATTGTATTTGGAGGAACGCTTGGCGCGGTGTTGGTACAGTTTCCATTCTCGATTGTGGTGCAGGCCGCCAGGCAGTTGAAAGAGGTTTTCATCCATGTAGAGGATCCATCCTCGCGGTTGATTGAAGATTTGACGCGCTACTCGGTAACTGCGCGGCGAAGCGGCCTGATGGCTCTCGACTCAGAGTTGGAGTCGATCGAAGATCCATTCTTGAGAAAAGCTCTGACATTGGCTGTAGATGGAACCCATTCATCCGAGTTACGCCATAGGATGGAACTGGAAATGGACAGGGCAGCCGATAGCGAGGATGTGATGCACAGAGTATTTGAAGCCGCGGGCGGGTTCGCTCCGACCATTGGCATTCTCGGAGCTGTTATCGGACTTATCCAGGTCATGCAGCGGCTGGAGAATATCAACGAAGTTGGCAAGGGCATCGCGGTTGCTTTCGTGGCTACCATCTATGGAGTAGGTTCGGCGAATATCCTGTTCCTTCCCTGTGCGGGCAGGATCAAGATGCTGATGCAGCGTAAGCAAGTGCTCCGTGAATTGATCCTTGATGGTGTGATTTGCATTGTGGAGAAGACGAACCCCAGAGTTCTTGAAGCCAAGCTTGGCGTGTACCTAAGCCGGCCCGAAGGCAAAGTAAGAGAAAAGCTGGCGGCGTGATGAGGAGACGCCGCAGGAGTGAGGAAGGCGCTCATGCCGATCGCTGGCTCGTGTCTTACGCTGATTTCATGACTCTCTTGTTTGCTCTCTTTGTGGTGCTGTTCGCCTCGTCTCATCATGACAAGGAAGAGATCCAGAGGGTATCTTCCGCATTCAAGAATGGGTTTCAGGAAATGGGAGCGTTTTCGAGCGGCGCTAGCGTATCGGATGTGTCGCACTCCAATATGCCGACTGCCCGCAGTCTGAACAGCCCTGCTGCGAATGGTGGAGTGACGGCGGCCGAGACACCGCGAGACGATGGCATCGACGTCCTGGAGTTGCAGAAGCAGCTCAGTAAGGCGCTCGGCAAGGAGATCGAGCACCGCGAGATCGAAATGCGAATGACTCCAGAGGGCTTCGTGATCAGTCTTCATGAACTCGGATTCTTTGACAGCGGTGAGGCGCAGTTGTTGCCTGGCGCATCAGACAAAATAAAACGGATTGCGACAGTGCTGATGCAATATGGGCTCAACATGCGGGTGGAAGGCCACTCCGACAATGTGCCGATCCACAATGCTGCATTCGCTTCCAACTGGGATCTTTCAACGGCACGCGCCATGGCCGTCGCGATGATGCTCGTCAATGAGTCGGGTTTTGATCCCAGTAGGATGTCGGTTGCGGGCTATGCGCAGTATCATCCGTCCGCGACCAACGATACTCCGGAGGGCCGCAGAGCGAACAGGCGAGTTGATATTGTGGTCTTATCCGGTCCCACTCATGCAGAAGCGAAACATAATTAGATTGCAGGAGATGCTAAGGGGAACAAACGGAGCCAGGATCGATTGCGCCGCTCGCCCCAATGACCGTATCTTATGGTGGCGCACCTGCCTGGATGGCAAGCCTGATTACGATGATATGGATCGTCGAGGCCAGAGCCTGCATGAGACTCATAGCGCATCGATCTTAAGGGGCCATTTTCTCAAGCGGGACGAACTGGGCAATCGCAGTGAACCGACCACCCTGGTAACCGTCGATTGAAACATTGAAATAGCTCCGCCGGTCCGGGCATGCCAAGACTGTTCCGGCAGCGCCATCTATGTACGCAGGGTCCGTCACCATCTTGGTGAAGACCGCCCGGCCGTCGGTTGTAATCGCAGCCGAAGCTATGTTAAACACCTCATAAATCGCATCGCGAAGGATCTCTTCAATTGGAGTCACTCGGAGGTGCTCTCGAACGACGCAGTCCGGAAATCCTACAAGCGCGCCCGCGAAGGAACCGAGAAGCGGCAGATCGGCTTTCACGATGATTGAAGTGTTATGAGGAAGAACTGTATAGATGCCATAAAGTTGCTTGATCTTCGTAACCGTCTCTGCGGTTAGCTGGACGAATGTGACTTTGCGGCCGATCAGCTGCGAAAAGCGCCTTGAAAGTGCGAATGGAGTTGGCTCTGCCATGTGTTAGCACCTTCCCAGAACTGGAATCAAGGCATTCTGTACGTCTTCCGGAGTGAATGGCTTGGAGATGAGAAATGTCGCTCCCGAACGCATGGCGAGCTCCCGTATTCCCTTTGATGTTTCTGATGTGATAAAGCCAAAAGGCACATCATTGTGGTCAGCTCTCAACCGTATGAGAAAGTCGATCCCTGACATTTCAGGCATGTTCCAGTCCGAGAGAATGAGCATCGGACGTTCTGTGAGAAGCTTTTCCATCGCTTGTACTCCATTTTCTGCTTCGCCCACTGTGAGCCCGCGATAGCCGGCCTGGCGGATTGTTCTCTGTACGATCATGCGCATCGTCCTGCTGTCGTCCACTAAAAGAATATCCATGCGAGAGCCTCATAAGTCTGTTCTGCCGCGCCAATCTGCGCATTGAGTGACAGATTGTACGTCCCTATCGGCACTTTGTAGAGGAGCGGTCAGAGCAAGCGGTCACAAATTACGCCACCGCGATTCAAGGCCGGCTCGCCCTGGTTTGACCTTCTTTTCAGGAAGCGGCCCCGAAGGCACATCGCACTGGGCGCTCAACATCGTACCGAGGCATGCGCCAGGGGCGCGGCAGTCGCCTGGTACCATGCCCGCTCATCATTGCTCGGGCACACAATTCCCGGTTATTTCTACAACATCGCGCAGGTCCGCGGCGATTCTCCATTCTGCCTTGTCCAACATTGACCTATCCACCAAGTTCGATCGGATTGAATCATCTCGTCCGGCGGCCATGAACTCATCCGGTGGAAGTGCCGATAGAGGAGCTTCGGACGGATACTGCCGGAATCACTTCAGGAGTCGCGGTTGAGAGAATCGCGCAGCCGGAGAATGGGAAGGGGATCATGGAGAACGCGAGTTTAGAAGATCAGGAGACCATTCGGGAGTTTCTCGTTGAAAGTCATGAGAACCTCTCGCGCCTGGATCAGGATCTGGTTGAACTGGAGAAACACCCGCAGGATGCGGGCCTGCTTGGAAGCATCTTTCGCACCATTCATACCATCAAGGGGGCGTGCGGCTTTCTGGCATTTTCAACGTTAGAAGGGATTTCCCACCAGGCAGAGAACCTTCTGAGTCAGTTGCGAGACGGTAAGCGGGAACTCAATCCGGCACTCGTGTCCCTGATTCTGGAGACGGTTGATGCAACCCGCAAAGTGCTGGCAGCGATTGAATCCAACGGGAAGGAAGGCCCGCTCGCCTTTGAGGACTTGACCGAACGCTTACGCGCGGCGGCGGAATTGAAGGTTGACGTTGAGAAGCCGGCCTCATCCTGCCAACCATGCGTGAGCGCAGCGCCTGATTGCAAGGCAGACCTCACAGTCGAGAGGAGTGCTTCTGGGCTTCAACAGAGCCGCCTATCCATGCAGGAAGAAAAGATCGCGGACACCAAGAAACCTGAAGCGAACTGGGACGGCGTTGAACGAAGGAAACAAAGCGGCACAAAAGATGAAGATGGCGAGAGATCTTCGGCAGCGGCGGATTCGAACATCCGCGTAGGAGTCGGCCTGCTGGACAAACTGATGGATTTGGTGGGGGAACTGGTGCTTACGCGCAACCAGATTCTTCAGTTCAACACCGAGCGCGAGGACGCTGCTCTCAACGCGACATCGCAGCGGCTTAACCTGATTACCACAGAGCTGCAAGAGGGCGTGATGAAGACGCGCATGCAGCCAATCGGAGTGGTGTGGAACAAGCTGCCGCGTGTAGTGCGCGATATAGCAATTGCTCTCGGCAAGGGCGTCCATCTGGAGATGGATGGAGCTGAGACGGAACTCGACCGAACAATCATCGAAGCCATCAAGGATCCGCTGATGCACCTTGTTCGCAATTCGTGCGATCACGGGATCGAATCGCCAGAGGTTCGAATGCGCGCGGGTAAGCCGGCTCAAGGGCTTCTGACTCTTCGCGCGTATCACGAAGGCGGCCAGGTCAATATCGAAATAGGCGACGATGGCGCCGGGATTGACATTGCGCAGGTTAAACAGAAGGCGGTAGAGTGCGGGCTGTTAAGGCCAGAACAGGCAGAAAAGACGAGTGACCGGGAAGCTCTCGGTCTGATCTTCGAGCCCGGGTTTTCGATGGCGAAATCAGTGACGAATATCTCCGGCCGCGGCGTTGGCATGGATGTGGTGAAGTCACACATCGAGAAGATCGGCGGCGTTGTCGATGTTTTCAGCCGGCCCGGCGAAGGCACTACGGTCAAGATCAGGATTCCACTGACGCTAGCCATCATTCCAGGGTTGGTGATCATGAGCGGCGGCGAACGGTTCGTAATTCCCCAGGTAAGTCTGCTTGAGCTGATCCGCCTCGAGGGAGATTCCGCCGGAAAGCACATCGAGCATGTGCATGGAACACCGGTGTATCGCCGGCGCGGGAGCCTCTTGCCTATCGCCTATCTCAACCAGGTGTTAGGGCTGAAATCCGCCGGCCAGGACGAGGCAGTCAGCATGGTGGTCCTGCAGGCGGAAGACCGGCAGTTTGGCCTTGTGGTGGACGGCATCAACGATACACAGGAAATTGTGGTGAAGCCGCTTGGCAAGCAGTTAAAGGGGCTCACCTTATATGCCGGCGCGACGATCATGGGCGATGGCCGAGTCGCCCTCATCCTCGACGTGCTCGGTATCGGCCAGCGCTCCGGTGTGTTTGGTGAATTGCGGGAACAAGCGCGGGCGGCGGACAAACAAAAGGCGCAAGCCGAAATTGAGCAACAGAGGTTGCTTCTTTTCCGGACCGGTTCATTCGATCGTTTGGCCGTGCCACTTTCTCTGGTCGCCAGGCTCGAAGAGTTCCCGCTCTCCGCCATCGAGCACGCGGGCGGGGGCCAGGTGGTGCAATATCGCAACCGCATCCTTCCCCTCGTGTCCCTGCGAAACATATTGGAACCCGGCATTTCAAACTTGGGACAGTTGGCCGACCCGGTGCAGGTGGTTGTTTTCAACGACGGCGACCGAAGTGTGGGCATGGTGGTCGACCAGATCCTGGATGTCGCCGAAGAGGCGGTCACGGTGCGACAGAAGTCGAGCCGCAAAGGCCTGCTCGGCTCGGCGGTGGTAGGCAAGCGAGTAACGGACTTTCTTGATCTCAACGAAGTCATTCACGCGTCAGAGGGCAACTGGGAACAGAACGCGGACGGGCAAGGGAGCGGCAAGAGAATCCTGATCGCCGATACCTCTGCGTTTTCAAGGGGCATGATCCGGAGCGGCCTGGATATGGCGGGCTATGTCGTAGTTGAGGCCGCGAATCTGGAGGAGTCGCTTCGCAGGTTGGAGCAGCAACCAGTGGACGTTGTCATCGCGGCGCTTGATCTTCCGCCGAATGGCAGCTCTGCTTTGCTTGCGGCGCTGCGCAGCCGGCCGGAGTGGGAAAAGATTCCGGTTCTGGCGGTCGCTGACTCAACCGATCAAGTTCTGGCATCAGCCGTTCGGACGGCGGGATTCCAGGACTGCCAATCGAAGGTTGACTCCGCAGCCATCCTCGAATCGGTGGCACGCCTCATTACGGCGTCAGCCACCACTGAATTAATACCTGAATGTGTGGGAGTGAAGGGATAACCAATGGCGATCGATATGACAAGAACGAAATCCGAAGTGGCGCAGACCAGCGGACAATTCTCCACATTCTTTGTGGCGGACCTCTTCTTCGGCGTGGATGTTCTCCATGTCCAGGAAGTGTTGCGCTCCCAGCAAATGACATCCGTGCCTCAAGCCCCCGGGGTCATTGAGGGTTTGATCAACCTGCGCGGCCAGATCGTCACTGCCATTGATATGCGACGGCGGCTCGGACTGCCACAGCGTGCCGGAGGTCAGGCGCCGATGAACATTGTGGTTCGCACCCTGGACGGCGCAGTGAGTCTGCTGGTCGACGAGATCGGAGACGTACTGGACATGGATGCAGCTACCTACGAACGGCCACCGCAGAATCTCGATCCCGCGGCAAAGGAACTCATCCGCGGTGTTTACAAGCTGAAGGACCGGTTGCTACTGGTCCTCGATGAAGAGCGCACGGTGGATCTCGCCGTCGGAAGGGCAGCCTAATGCCATTGACTTGTCATTGGTAATGAATAGCTAAGCAGATCGCATTGAACATTCAGCGAGAGCCTGTTGACTTTCGCAAAACAACATCAGCAAGAAAATCAGCGCCGGCAACGGCATAGCAAAGCAACAGGAATATTGCGAGGAGCAAAAAGAGATGGCAAGGCAAACAAGCAGCATTCGGCAGGTACCGTCCGGCCGGAATTCGTCCAACGGCGCTGCCGTATTGGACCGTCCAGAATTTGATGAGTCAACTGCCCAGGATGACGAACGGCTTCAGCAAGAAATCGTTCGCCTGGTTGAGGCTTCGCACGAAGGGCGCCTCACCGAGCGCGGACGGGCAGACCAATTTGAGGGAAGTAACCGCAAGGTCGTTGAGGGGGTGAACCGGATATTGGATGCCATTCTGCTGCCGATCGGTGAGGGCAACCGAGTTCTGGCGCAGATCAGCGCAGGCAAGATCGACGAATTGATCTCTCATACTTACAACGGCGACCACGAGAAGATGAAGCTGGCGATCAACAACGTGGGCAGCGTGCTGCAATGCTTGCAGAATGAACTAGGGCGACTGACAGTGGCATCCAATGCAGGGCTGCTCACGGAACGCGGCAATCCCGCCCAGTTTCAGGGCGCTTTCGCAGGTATCGTGACGAATGTTAACGAAATGCTGGACGCCATCTTGCTTCCCATCGGCGAGGGTAACCGAGTCCTCGAGTTGATCCGCGGCGGCAACCTGCGAGAGAAAGTTGAAATTGCCTGCAAGGGCGATCACGAGAAGATGAAGAATGCCATCAATGGCGTCCATCAATGGCTGTCTGAACTGGTCGTGTACATAACCAAGATCGCCAATGGAGAGCTGACTGCGTCGCTTGCCAAAGCTTCCGACCAGGACCAGATTCACGAGTGGCTCTTGATGCTGAAGACCAACATTAACAAACTGATCGACGACACCGACATGCTGGCCAAGGCGGCCTCTGAGGGTAAAGTGGGAACGCGCATTGACGCCAGCAAACACCTTGGAGACTATCGCAAGATTGTCCAGGGCGTGAACCAGACTCTCGAAGCGATTGTCGAGCCACTCAAGTCCACGGCGGAGAACGCAAGTACGCTGGCCTCTTCCTCTGAAGAACTTACGGCGGTCAGCCAGTCAATGGCCAGCACCGCGGAGGAGACCGCGGTCCAAGCCAACGTTGTGTCGGCGGCGAGCGAACAGGTCTCCAGAAATGTCGCCTCTGTGGCAACCGCATCGGAAGAGATGCAAGCTTCGATTCGCGAAATATCGAAGAGCGCCAACGACTCGGCGCGAGTGGCCAAGAATGCGGTCACTGTTGCGCAATCGACCAACGAAACCATGAAAAGGCTTGGCCAGTCCAGTCAGGAGATCGGCAACGTGATCAAAGTCATTACTTCGATCGCGCAGCAGACCAACCTGCTGGCGCTCAACGCAACCATTGAAGCCGCGCGCGCCGGTGAGGCGGGCAAGGGCTTTGCGGTCGTGGCCAATGAAGTGAAGGAACTCGCCAAGCAGACTGCAAAGGCGACCGAGGAGATCAGCCAAAAAATCGAGGCAATCCAGGGTGTCACCAAGGGAGCCGTTACGGCGATCGAGGAGATTGGCACCATCATCAACCAGATAAATGACATCTCCAACAGCATCGCTTCGGCAGTGGAAGAGCAGACGGTGACGACCAATGAAATCGGTCGCAGCGTTACCGAAGCAGCCCAGGGCGTCAACGACATCTCCAAGAACATCTCCGGCGTAGCTACTTCGGCGAGGAATACCACACAGGGAGCGAACGATACGAAAACGGCATCCCTGGAATTGAGTAAGATGGCAGCCCGGCTTCAGGCTTCCGTATCGAAATTTACATTCTGATCGATTCAGCGGTTAGGTTCACTGCCCGGCGGACGAGTCACCGTCTGCCGGGTGGCTATCAAGAAAAAGGCGGACATCGGATGAGCAAGGCATTGGTTGTAGATGACTCCAGGACGATTCGCATCATCATTCGCAGGATTCTGGTTGAACTCGGGTACGAAGTCTGCGAGGCGGCGAACGGCATCGAAGCCCTGAAAGTGGTTGAAGCCGACAAAGCTGCATTGGCCTTGGTACTGGCGGACTGGAACATGCCCGAGATGAATGGTTTCGATCTTCTGAAGCGCTTGCGACAGGATCCGGACCTGGCTGCCCTGAAGGTGATTATGGTTACCACGGAAACCGAGATCGAGCACATGGCGTCAGCCCTCAACGCAGGCGCAGATGAGTACGTCATGAAGCCGTTTACAAGCGACATCCTCAAGGAAAAGCTTGAGCTGGTTGGGATGCCTGCACTGACAAGGAATTAACCATGACTGCTGTGAACAAGCGCTTTTTGCAAGCAGGTGAACGAATCCGCGTGTTGGTAGTAGACGACTCTGTGGTCATCCGCCGCCTGGTCACGCAGGCTCTCGAGCAAGATCCGATTCTTGAAGTGGTGGGAACAGCATCGAACGGCGCCATCGGAATGCAACGGATCCCGCAGTTGAACCCCGACGTCGTCACATTGGATATCGAGATGCCGGATATGGATGGCCTGGAGATGCTGCGACGCATTCGGCGTGAATATCCGCAACTCCGGGTCATCATGTTCAGCACGCTTACCGAAAAAGGCGCAGCAAAGACATTGGAAGCCTTGACGCTTGGGGCCGACGATTATGTAGCCAAGGTTTCCAACCAAGGCTCACTCGATCGCTCAATGGATCGACTACGGGAAGAAATGATCCCGAAGATCAAGCAGTTCTTCTGCCTTGTGAAACCCACCGAAGCCGCGGATCGGATCAAATCCGCATTGACTACGATGGAGCAGGCAGGCCAGCCGGGCAGGCCGGGCACGCAGCCCAGGAAGGCGCGGCCTAAAGTGGTCGCAATCGGAGTGTCAACCGGTGGCCCGACGGCGCTGGGCGCCATCCTGCCCATGTTGCCGGTGGATTTTGCATTACCCATTCTGGTTGTGCAGCACATGCCGCCTCTCTTCACGCGGTTGCTCGCGGATCGCCTCAATGCCACTTGCCGGTTGCCCGCCGGGGAAGCAGTCCAGGACAGTCCAGTTGAACCGGGCAGGATTGTGATTGCCCCCGGAGACTTTCACATGAAGCTTTCTTCCAGTGGAGGCGCGGTGCGCATCCTTCTGGATCAGTCACCGCGGCAGAACTCCTGCCGCCCCGCCGTCGACGCGCTGTTCGGTTCCTGCGCGCAGGTATACGGCGGCGCGGTTCTTGCCGTTGTTCTTACTGGCATGGGCCAGGACGGTTTGCACGGCGTTGAGATTCTCAAGGCGCAAGGAGCGAGCGTGATTGCGCAGGATGAAGCGTCCAGCGTCGTCTGGGGAATGCCGGGCGCCATTGTGAATGCCGGTCTTGCGGACCATGTGGTATCGCTCGATGAAGTAGTGCCCGAGATTCTTCGCATCGCGGGAAGAGATTAAGAGGAAACTTGATGGGCAGTCAAACACTAGTCTCGGAGATCTTGCCGGAGAATTATCGGTTCCTGCAGGCGCTTGTCTATTCCCAGGTGGGAATCGTTCTTGAGAACAACAAGAACTATCTGTTTGAAAGCCGCCTCGTTCCCATCGTCAAGCAACTCGAACTCGGTTCGATCAACGCCTTGTGCGAACACATCCTTGCCAAGCGCGATCCAGCGATCGGCCAACAAGTCGTGGAGGCGATGACGACAAATGAGACCTACTTTTTCCGCGATCCCGCTCAATATGAAGCCATACGAACGGTCTTGTTGCCGAGGCTGAAGGAAGAACGAAAGGCTACAAGGAAACTGCGTTTCTGGTCAGCTGCCTCATCGACCGGACAGGAAGCGTACAGCCTGGCCATGCTGCTATTGGAAGAAGGGCTGAAGGACTGGGACGCGCAGATCCTCGGCACTGATTTTTCCTCGAAAGTTGTGGAACGCGCCAACGCCGCCGATTACCAGCAGATTGAGGTAAACCGGGGACTGCCGGCGGCTCTGCTGATCAAGCATTTCCACCGTTCCGGCCTGAATTGGCAGTTGAGTGAGTCGGTGCGGCGAATGACTCACTTCGAGACCATTGACCTGCGCAAGAGAATGCGTACGTTGGGGCCTTTCGATCTGGTCTTCTGCCGCAATGTCATGATCTATTTCGACAACGAGACCAAGCGGAACATCATGAAAGAAATCCACAGTACATTGTTTCGAGGAGGTTGGCTATTGCTCGGCGGCGCCGAGTCGGCCTTCGGTCTCGATGAGTGGTTCGAACGAAAGACCGTGGGAAATATAACCGTCTATGTGGCCCGATGAAAGAGAGCTTATGCAAACGGAAGTAAGTGTAGAATTGCTCGCGCAGATTGTGGAGTCCGTGTTCCAGACAATGATGAACCTTGGCGTGTCCACATCTGACGCTCCATGGACTCACGGAGGGGAGCGATTGACCTCCTTTGTGCACCTCACTGGCGATTGGAACGGAGCCGTGCTGTTCGAGTGCAACCCGCTGCAGGCATGCCAATTCGCTGGCCGAATGCTGTCGATGGATCCGCCCGAAAGCGTGGACGACGATGTGCGCGACGTACTGGGCGAACTGGCCAACATGATCGGCGGCAACATGAAGTGCGGGATGGCGCCCGGAGTGTGCCTCTCCATGCCGACCGTCATGGAAGGCCATGACTATGACTTGCGGGTTTGCGGTTCCCAGTTCCAGGAAAGACTTGCCTTTGAATGCGCCGATGGACACTTCTGGGTCACGGTCCTCACTACGAAGGGATAATTGGGAACAGAAGTTAGCCTCGGCGCGGTGGATCGCGGAATGCGCGAGTGCGGTAGCCGACGAAGATTGCCGGTGTTGGCGTTCTGATGGGTGCAATGCCCAAGCTGATGCGCAGGGTTTCTCCGCAGACGCAGGTTGCGGATTTCCTTCAGGAATTGTGTGCGCTGCATCCCGGTGCAACGGTACGGTCAGATATTGCGACCCAATTCTCTGGGCGCCGACGAACGACGACTCGACACAAATGGTTTGTCGGTACGGGAGCCCTGATCCTTCTTGGGAGCATTACTCCGCTTGCGGCAGCAACACGATCATGGCCTTGAGCGTGGCCAACAAATGGTTGATCTCGCGCCGCACCTCATCGTAGCCATCTTGGAACAGGCTCGGTTCGAGTTCAGGCACTTCGGCAATTCCACTCAGTACTTTCATTTGTCCCATCTTGTTCTCCTGTCTTGCTTAAACGTGCTGGATCTTCCATCCGCCTTGATTCAGGCCTTGTTCACTCTCTCCAGCTTCAGGCCGGATAAACTCTTTCAACACCACGCTGAGCCGGATGCGCCCTTGCCGCGCATCTCGCTCGTGAGCGACTACTGCGAGGAGGCCGCGAGGCAGCGATGCGCAGCGGCGGCCCTCGTCAGGAACATTTTTCGCACAGCATCATGGATACGCTCTACAGCCGCACGGCGGTAATCCCAGCGACCGTCTCCATCGGGTTGCTCCACGACCATCGTCGCGTTCGCCTCAAACAGAAGAATCTCGCCTCGCTGATTGAGACCGAAGTCGATGCCGCCATAGTCGAGGCCGAGCGACGCCTGCACCTGGTGGAGCGCAGCCATTGCCTTGTTCCCCAGCACGCCCGGCATATCGGCCAGGAATTCCGCTTCTTCGGCGCGGTGTTCGACGCGATCTGCCATGTCGGCGCTGAAGTAGTGGATCTTCCAGTCTTGCGAGATGGCCAGATGGAGCGGATAAAGCTGTCCGTTGACCATCATCACGCGGTACTTCCGAGCGCATCCGTCCGAACCTCGCGCATCGAGATATGCGATCGCCAGCACTTCATCCTCCGGCCTTCCCGACCCAGGGAGGCCAGCCACTGCGGAAGCGAGTTCCGACTCGGACTCGACCTTGCAAAAATGTTGTCCCATGTGGAAGCCTGGCGTCCGCAGGAGAAGTGGGAAGGTGAAGCCTCGCGTGGTAAGTGCGTCTGCTCCATCCGGTCCAGCCAGAAGCTCATGGCGGAACAATGAAGTTGCGGGAGTGATCAGTCCCGGCAGTCTACCCAGCCGGTTTGCATTTTGGCAACGGCCTGTTGCACGCACCGCCGCCGGCGCATTCAGAACCGGAGCAGACGTGGATGCCAGCAGCAACTCGGCCGCAGCCAATGCCTCAGATGCCAAGTCGGAATCGCCGATTCCGTTGAAGACAAATTGGTGCGGCGGTAGCGGAGTCTTTCTATCGAAAAAATCCGCGACCACAACAGTTGTCTGAAAGACGCGGTCATCGAGGAGCTTTTCAATCGGCGTGTTACCCCCGGTGGAAGACACAAGCAGCAGCACTGGAATGGGCTGGGAGTCGCCCCGGAAGGGTGCAGGGAAAGAATTCTTCTGTCCAAAGGATTTCCGCTGGTGCAGCTTGGCTGCTTCCAACTCGCCCAGCCGGGTAAGTGCGTAATACATTCCGCCGTGCGCCTGGGGAAACTCCGGATCGATCCGCAACGCCGCCTCGTAATGCGTGCGCGCTGCTTCGGCATTGCCTCCTTCAAGCAGCACGCTGCCCAGATTCACCTGGCAGACAATATCTTCAGGATGGTACTTCACAGCTTCGCTGTAAACCATTTGCGCGGCTTTACGCTGCCCGGCGGCAACCAGCAGCTTTCCAAACGCGAACAGGTTCGGCAGGTGCGATGGCTCAAGTGCGAGGACCTTCAAGTGGTCGATCCTTGCCTCGAGGCTGCGTCCCATCTCTGCAAGCAATGTGGCCCGTTCGACACGCAGGCCGACTTCAAAGCTGCTCTGCAGTTCCTTCTGTGCGTCCAGTTGCGTATTGAGGAACCGCACCCTCGCGTCCCGTTCCAGCCATGGCCGCCAGGTGCTCGCAACTCGTTTCACAGGATGCGCCGGGCACTGCAACGCACGGCCAGCGGCCAGCGTTGCCTCAACCAGAGTGTCCATTTCGGTGCGGGTCGTTCGGTGGTTCACCATGGCTGCGCGGATAGCGAGTTGGCCCCCGATGAGAGTTGTAGAAGGCGCGACAGCGCCCGCCTCCTGCAGTTGAATGACGATGTTGCGGTTGAGCTGATCGGATTGCTCGGCCGTCGCCGATTTGTCTGGACTTGGGAAGCGATAGCGGAAGCAGACGATGTTGAGCTCGAGGGGCGCCATCAGCTCCAATTCCGGCGATGCGACAATGCGGCTCTCCAAATACCGCGCCAGTTCGCAGGTGCGGCTGATCACCTCACCAATCGCTTTCATGCCGTAGACCTTGAGCGTGACCCAGGTCTTGAGAGCGCGAAAGCCACGCGAGAGATCGGGGCCTAGGTCGCAGGGCCATGGAGAGCCGGCAGACATCCCGCGTCCCTCCCGGGTGAGATACGGGGACGATGAAGCAAACGCCTGCCTGTGGCGCATGCCGTCGCGCACCAGGATGAAGCCGGCGTCGTAGGGCACCTGCGCCCACTTGTGGAAGTCAAAAGCCAGCGAATCCGCAGACTCAATGCCCTTGAGCCGCGGCGCCAGCTCTGGGACCAGCATGGCCAAAGCCCCGTATGCACCGTCGACGTGGAACCAAAGCTTGTTCTCGGCGCATATCCCGGCGATTCCAGAGAGGTCATCGATCGCCCCGGTATCAACTGTCCCGGCAGTCCCGATGACGAGAAACGGAGTGAAACCGGCATCTCGATCCGCGGCGATAGCCTTCTTCAGAGCGATCAGATCGATTCGTTGTCGGCTGTCCACTGCAACCAGCCGTAGCGCTTCGCTGCCCAGTCCGGCGAAATCCAGCGCTCGCCCAATGCTTCCGTGCACGGCCGTCGAGGCATAGGCCGTCAGTTTCTGTGTGGCTTGGCCGATGCCTTGCCGGCGAACATCGCAGCCCAGTCTCGCGTCCCGCGCCACGACCATCGCAATGAAGCTTGCCATCGATGTGCCGGTGACGAAAAGCCCGGTGGCTTCACTGGGAAAGCCGAAGAGTGTGCGCATCCAGTCGACGACCTGATTTTCAACTGCGAGAGGAATCTGATCGCGACCGCCAACATTGGCATTCAGACCGGCGGCCAGCATCTCTGACAGCATGCCGACAGGTGTACCCCCGCCCTGCACCCAGCCCAGAAAGCCAGGGTGGGTATTGCGAGCCGTGAAGGGCATGATCGAGGTCATGAACTCCTCATGGACCTTCGCGAGTGCCGTGGGCTCCGAGGGGAGACCTTCAAGAAAATGTGCGCGCACCTGGTTCGGGATCACTTGCCACACAGGACGTTCGCGGATGGTTTCGATGGAACCAAGCATGTCATCGAGCATGCGATGAGCTTGTTGACGAAATCCTGTCCAATCGGCAGGGTCAAGCGTGGCAGTAGTGGCCGGCACTTTCGTGTGGAAATGTCCGGGTAGCCTCTCGCGCCTGTTGATCCTCCGATTCATGTTCTCTCGCGTTTTCAGATGGTCTCCATGCCGGATGGGCTCCGGCAACGCCACCACTCTATGTGCAATTAGGGCGCCACTCGTCCCATCGCGTGCAGTTTTGATGATCAATAAAGACCGTATCCTCTTCTGGGCTGTGTCTGGACAAGAATCAATCCCGTGCTTGAGCAAACAACTCGCGGAATTGAGCTTGAGCGTGGTTGCCTGCAGTCGAAAGCCCTTTAAAAGCGCGCGTTCTCATATCGCTCTAATCTGTGAACGGATCTGTGCGGAAGCGGGCTGCTCACCGGACACGCGCCCCCTGTTGCCAGGGCAAAATCTAACCGGAATGCCATTTCCGCGCGCTCTTCTCGTAGAAGGAATAGTCTGAGTAGATGATCGCCTTTTCATATTCCTTGGCGGCCAGGAGACTCGGACTGTGAGCCCAAGCCAGTCTCTGAGCGTTCAACGCATGATGGAGGATGCGCATGATCCGTCTTCTCCAATCTCCAGACTGTCGCAGACCTTCTCGAGACTGCGGCAACCGTGATTTGTGGCGTAAACAATCGAGGCGAGGTGGGCCTGAACGGATCGGCGATAGATGCCGATAGGCGATTTGACGCAGATTCACTTTGCAGCCGAAGGGAAGAATCATGCAGATCAGCGGTATCTCAAGAATCACTCCATCGACATCGGGTCAACTACCTGCACCGCCTCAGCCCAAGGCGCCGATTTCATCATCTTCAGCGGCACTACCGCAGCCGGACCCTGCAGTCACGTTCACTTCCTCCGTCACCGGCGCACCACCGACCGCCGCCTCGACGCGGGCACCCGCGCCTGCCTCACCGGCCACGCATTCTCCCGGAGTTTCCAGTTCCCTGGCAGACATCCAGAGCTCTGTGAGCAGCAGTCAAGTGGCCGCACTCACTACGTCCTATTCCACCACTGTGGCAGGCAAGAGCTATTCGGGAAGTGTCCAGGAGTCAGATGGAAGCTATGTAGCCTCTATTCCGAACCTGCCGGGAGCCAGCGCCAGCGGATCCAGCGTCCAGTCCGCGGAGAACAATCTCAATGTGGTTGTGGATAGTCTCGTATAGCTGTTCTTGATTCATAGGTGGTTTCGCATGCCGAATTGCGCACAGGATTGACAATCGCTCGCTCGCGCAGAGTTTACCAGGAAAGAGAAGCATGTTCGCAGGACAAGTAAATTGGAGCAATCCAGCCAATGCTGCGGGCCAGCAAGCACTGCCCCCCAATTTTGCCGCCGGCGAGGAAAGTGAGACTGCGTTTGCGCTCGTGTATGAAGCGGTTCTTGGCCTTGCAGACGATCAGTGTTCCCGGAGCGGAGCGTCCAATAATTGGCTCGATACGGATGGTGAAGGCGACCTGCCTGAGACGCAAGACTCCAGCCGGCTGAATGGCGCAATGAGCGTGGGCTCAGGCGTTGGTGCGTACGGCTCTACAGGCCAAAACTCAAACTCCGAAATCGCTTTTGCTTTTCCCGGAGCGGCAAACTACGGCAGCAGCATGGAGCGGTTCATGTCCAGGAGCAGCCAGGCGCAACTCGAACCGGTTCCAACGCAAGCAGCGGGCATTGACCCAGCGTGGGCCACCAACAGAGCGCGGCTGGATGGAAATCGTGCGCAGCCGTCCGGGCTTTCAGGCGACGTTGCTGCACCCTCGAATTCAGGCGGAAACTTGAACAAGAGTCAGCTTTCTGATTGGATGGATGCGCACGCGCTCTCGCGGTCCAGTCATCACTGTGCGATGTATTGTCGGCTGGGGATGGAGGCGGCGGGCCTTAACACAGCGGATCGTCCTCAATCCGGTGATGCGGGAGATTACGGACCCTTCTTGATGAGGCACGGAGCGCAAACAGTGCCATCCGACTCCTATGTTCCACAAACAGGGGATGTTGTCGTCTTCAATAAAACTGATCAACACCCGAGCGGCCACATTGAAATGTACGACGGTCAACACTGGGTGTCAGATTTCATGCAACATGCTTTTTCGCCGTATCGGGATGCAATGAGTACGCCCCCTTTTACAATTTACCGGCTAAGTTAGGCCAACCATAGGGATTCGTCTCGCGACCAGATGCAATACAGAGCAATCGACGCTTCTTGAAAGAATGCCGGCGTCGAATCGATGGTCAACGTTGAAAGGTTCGCATGGCGTTCGTAGTTTCCCCGCCCGAGATCGTGCTGCCGAGGTTAGGCGGTGAGCTGCGCTGTGTTGCACGCCAGCCCATCCTTGACCGGCACAGCAGAGTAAAGGGCTACGAACTGCTGTACCGGTCCGGGCGTAACGCTTTCTTTAGCGGAGATGGAGACCAGGCTACCCGGACCATGCTCGACAATTCGGTGATTTTTGGGCTGGATGTGCTTGCAGCGGGGCTACCGGCGTTTGTGAATTGCACCACGGAGTCACTGGTCGAACGGCTGGTTGACGTGCTGCCCCCTGGTTCAGCGGTCCTCGAGATCCTTGAAACGGTGGAGCCGACGCCCGAACTGATTGCCGCGTGCCGTGAACTGAAGGCCGCAGGTTACCGAATCGCACTGGATGATTTCATCTGGGAACCAAAGTTCCAACCACTGGTGGAGTTGGCGGACTACATCAAGGTAGATTTCCTCCAGTCAGACGCGGCGGCGCGACAAGACCTGTTCAAGCGATTGAGCGGTAGGGCGATTACCCTTGTCGCGGAGAAGATTGAAACACAATCGGATTACATGCAAGCTTGCGCCGAGGGCTTCATCCTGTTTCAAGGATATTTCTTCTGTCGTCCGCTGCTGCTGGAGAACCGGAAGGTCCCGGCTAACCGGTTCGCTCATTTTCAGATTCTTGAGCTTCTGCGGCACGATCCCCTCAATCTTCACCGGTTGAGCGAACTGGTCAAGCAGGATACCTCTCTCACTTACCGATTCCTGCGCCTGGTCAATTCGCCGGTGTGCGCAATTCGGCAAGAGGTACGGTCGATCAAGGCGGCGCTGGTGGTATTGGGCGACGATGCAATACGCCGCATCGCGACACTGGCCATCACCAGTGAGATGAACGCCAATCAGCCGGCGGAGATCCTGCGAATGGCTTTCGCACGGGCCCGTTTTTGTGAAATGGCCGCAGAGATTTGCGCGTTGGGACAGGCGGAGCAATACCTGCTCGGAATGTTCAGCTTGCTGCCGGCGATGTTACGCGTCCCCATGCAAGATATCATCCCGATGCTGCCCTTGCGGGACTGTATTCGAGAGGCGTTGATGGGCGCGATGAGCCTTGATAGCTGCCTGCTGCATTGGGTGGAGTTTCACGAGCGCGGCCAATGGGCGAAGTGCGATGCGATCGCTCAATCCTATGGCTTGAACCAGGAAGAGATGATCCGGTGCTATATCGAGGCGGTGATTTGGGCTGATGCGGCTCTGCAGTTTGCGTCGTGAGTTGTCACAGTTCGTTGCGGACGCACCGGTTACAAACCTGCGCGGCGATCCATGTGCAATCGGAGCAGGCTTCGCGTTACCTGTCGCGATTTGCCGCAGCCTCAACGACAATCGTCAGGTGAGGACTTTCCGCAGATAGCCTGGCGCTTGAGAATGTTCTCCATAAGTTCCTTCATCAGGTCCTCCAGGTGCTTTCGAACTCTCTCACTCAACTGTGGGAATTGAAAGCCAATTGCAGTGTCCGACCGAATTGTTCTCACCTGGCCTCGCACACGAAAGGGAAGATGGTTCACGCTGAAAGTCAGCTCCACCAGCATATCCTGGGAAAAGAGCTGCGGCCTTCGCAATACCATCATGCAGCCCCCCGCACTGAGATTCGCGATTGTTGCCTCACAGAATGGCTCACCAGCCGCCATTTGGACGGTCGCAGGACCTGTGCATTCAAGACGGGGCGCCTGCCGTCGCTCCCCAGGCCCTCTGAGTGAGCTCTTTGTTGGAAGGTTCCCGATCAGGCGCTCTATCAGCGCCTCAAGTCGTCTTCTCAGCCTGTCGTTGGGCAGTGGGAATTGAAAGCCGATGGTCGTGTCTGATCGCTTTGATTTCACCTGACCAAGCGCTCGAAACATCAGGTCATTGATTTCAAAGGTGAGTTCGACAATCGAATCCTGCTGAAGGCATTGCGGATCTTTCAATACAAGCAGGCATCCTCCCATACTCAGATTCACGATTTTGGCAGGACGGGGCAACTCGCCGGCTGCCATCAGCACGCCGGCGGAGCCTGTGCATTCAACGCGAGGGTTGCGCCGTTGCTCCTTCGTCATCTTCCGTTGCCTCATCAACCGCATGCTTGCGGCACGTTCGGAAGAGGTGTGACCTTGCAGCATTGTGCAAGAGCATTGCTCCCGTTGGCCGTGTTCGCTTGAACGCCGTGGCTTCAGGTGACCGCATTGCCTGAAATACAATGGTTGGTTGCTTTCCGATCGCAACCGAAGTGAAATGTCGCCCTGCAGGCCACACCAACGCGCAAACCACCGCTTCCGTTTCGCCTGAAGCCCTGGGTTTACAAGGGCCGAGTGCTCCCCACTGGAGATCTTTGCATTGGTACTATCGGCATATGAGCGCCAACTGTTGCATTCACTTCTCTCTTGACATCCTTGATCGCATATTAGGCTTGCCTACGATGCGTGGTGTGCCCGGTCCCGTAAACTATTCATAACTTGAATTGTGAACTTTCACCGTATGCGTAAACCCAAACCGGTGCGCGATGACACGCAGCGCCAAGGTTTGAACCCATAAGATGAATGTTGGCGTGAGGACGCTCCTTGAAGAGCCTTCTCTGCACGG
>Ga0302189_10000011_pt1 | contig 120742 bp, 125 predicted proteins | sample II_Bog_E2_2_FD_194551 | JGI IMG/M metagenome (GOLD analysis project Ga0302189, IMG submission 194551) | Peat permafrost microbial communities from Stordalen Mire near Abisko, Sweden - II_Bog_E2_2 | ecosystem: Environmental > Terrestrial > Soil > Wetlands > Peat | place: Sweden: Abisko...
CCCTGGCGAGTGCCGGGGGCCTTTGTGATTTTGGAACTAGCGGAGGAGGTCTTCGAGGGCGGTGGAGAGGTCGGTTTTTTCGTCGCGGTATTTGACGATGACTGGGGCGTAGAGGGAAAGGCCCCACTCTGCGCCCTTGCCGCGGCGGACGGAGCGTGAACCAGGGACGACGACGGCATTGGCGGGGATGGTGAGTGGAGTATGGGCGGTGGCTCGGAGGGTTTCGCCCTGAACGAGGTCGAAGACGGGTGTGCCGCGGGTGAGGATGGTGCCGGGGGCGAGGACTGCGCCGGAACGGACGATGGTGCCCTCGTAGACGCCGGTGTTGCCGCCGATGAGGACATCGTCTTCAATGACGACCGGGGAGGCGTTGATGGGCTCGAGGACGCCGCCGATTTGGGCGGCGGCGCTGAGGTGTACGCGCTTTCCGATCTGGGCGCAGGAGCCGACGAGGGCGTGGGAATCGACCATGGTGCCTTCGTCGACGTATGCGCCGACGTTGATGTACATGGGGGGCATGCAGACGACGGATTTGGCGACGTAGGCGCCGGCACGGACGCTGGAGCCGCCGGGGACGAGGCGGACGCCGTCGGCGACGGAGAAGGTGCGGGCGGGATAAGTGCTTTTGTCGACGAAGGAGAGGCCGGGAGCGGGGAAATCGGCGAGGACGCCGAGGCGGAAGCCGAGCAGGATGCCGCGCTTGACCCAGGCATTGACGCGCCAGCCGGTGGGGGAGGCGGGGTCGGGCTGGGCGGCGCGGAGCTGGCCACCCTCAAGTGCGGCGCGGAGGTTGAGGAAGCAGGCGAGGGCGAGGGCGTGCTCTTCGTGGTTGGCGGGCGGGGTGGCGAAGAAGGCTTCGATGGAGGATTGGAGCTGGGAGAAGTTCATCCCCACCAGTTTATCAACTGGAGTGGGTTTGGGCGGGGATGGAGGTTTGTAGCTCCCACCCTAGTCACCCAACGGACGAAGACCTGTCGGTCGGGACCCGACCGCTACAAAAGCAACGACGTGGTGAAGGTGGGGCATCTGGAGAGAGGTTGAGGACGAGGGGTGGTCAGGAGAGCCAGGTGGCGGGGAAGGAGTTGGGGGAGGGTGGGTCAGGGAGGACGGGCAGGAGGCGGAAGGTGTTGTTGCCACAGGGGACCATGGTGAGCTGACCGCCTGAGTTGGCGAGCTTGCCGGTGCTGCGCTTTGTTTCAAGCCAGGAACTGAGGCGGAGGTCGTGTATTTCGGGGCGGTCCTGCCAGAAGGAGGCGTCGAGGGGACAGAGGATGCGGAGGTGGTCAAGTTCGAGCTCGATGGTGAGAGCTTCCGGTGGAAAGAACTCCTGTACCTGAGAGTTTGTGATGCGCAGCCCGAGACCGCCGCGTGTTCTTGCGCCTGTATAAACGACCATTTCCACCTCAATCGAACGGAGATTGGACTTAGTGAGTGTAGGGAGCGCTGGAGAAGGCAGGGAAGGGAATTTGCGGGAGAGATGGAGTGGAAATTCCAAAGTGGGATGGTAGTGCTTCACCTCCCGATATGGAGAAGCGAGCATGTGCTGGGAGGGGCGGTGGATAGGCGGGAGGTCATTGCCGGTGGGCATGGACGACGTACCTTTCCGGTGCGGCGCCGAGGAAGTAGAAGGGGTAGCAGGTGATGAGCGTGAGGGCGGGTGCGGGTTCGGTGGAGAGGACGGCGGAGTCTGATGGGGCGACAATCTGGATCCAGTCGACGGAGTAGGTGTCGATGGCGGAAGGGGTCTGGATCTGGATGAGGTCGCCGGAGCGAATGTCTTTGAGGCCGCGGAAGAAGGAGTCGCGGTGACCGGCGATGCCGATGTTTCCGGATTGGCCGGGAAGGGCGGTGCCGTGGATGTGTCCGACGCCGAGGCGGAGCGTGCGGGCGGTGGTTCCTTCAAGGATGGCGATGTGGAGGCCGAGGCGGGGAATGGAGATGCGGCCGAGGAGTGCGCTCTCCTTGGGAGGGGGCTGATTGAGGGAGGGCGCGACGAGGGGCTTGCTAAGGGTGACGTCGGCGGTCTGTTGGTAGAAATATGCCGTGAGCAGGGTGAATGCGACATAGAGGAGGGCTAGGACGCCGGCGAGGGAGAGAAGCCAGGCGAGGGAGCGCAGGAAGCGGCGGGTGGGTGCTGGGCGGGGACGTGCGGCGGCGGCGAGTGCAATCATGGGCGGGCCGGAGAGGCGGGTGGGGGATTGGATGGAACGGTGTATCCGGCGCGGGTGCGGACGGAGAGGCGTCCGCGTCCGGGAGCGGCTGCGGTGACGGAGATGGAGTGATAGCGGCCGGGCTCCGGCGGGGATGAAGGATTGTAGGCGAGGGTGTACTGGTTGCGGATGTCGTGGGCAATGGCCTGGCAGATGGCAGGGATGTCGCTGGAGGAGTCGGGGAAGAATGCCTGGCCGCCGGTGATTCGGGCGAAGCGCTTGAGGACGTCGGGGTTCTGGTCAGGGTCGTCGGGGTCGAAGATGCCGATGGCGTAGATGGTAGCGGAGGATTGGCGGGCCATGGCGGTGACCTGGGCGAGGGTGTGTTGGCTGGCGGTGTCTCCGCCGTCGGTGATGAGGATGAGGACTTTTTTGTCACTGGTGCCGCGCTGGAGATGTTCGAGAGCGGCGGCAATGCTGTCGTAAAGGGAGGTTTGCCCAACGGAGCGGATAGAAGAAAGGGCCTGAAGGAGAATGTCGGGGCTATCGGTGAAGGGTGTATCGGGGGGAAGAGCGAAGGTGACCTGGTCGTTGAAGTTGACGACGAAGATCTGGTCCTGGGGATTGCTGGAGCGGGCGAAGGAGAGGGCGGCGGTGATGACATCGGCACGCTTGGAGCCCATGCTGGAGCTGTTGTCGACGAGAATGCCGACGGTGACGGGGATGTCCTCGTGACTGAAGTTCTTGACTTGCTGGAGGACGCCATCTTCACGGAGTGCAAAGTCCTGAATGGCGAGGCCGGAGACGAGAGCGTTGTGGCGGTCGACGACGGTGGCGCTGAGCAGGACCATGTCTACGTTGAGCTGGAAGGTGTAGAGGTCGGGTGGAGGGGGCTGGGGCGCGGTGGGTTGCTGGGAAGGGGCAAAGACCGGGGTTACGGCGAAGAGCACGATGGCAGTGCAACAGCTTGCGCAAAGAGGGGAGAGATGGGTCATCGTGTCGGCGATTTCCGGGTGCGGAAGGGATGGTATGCGAAGGAGCGAAGCCAGCGACAGTTGCCTGTCGCTGGCCTTTCAGGATGGTTCAGTGGGGTTAGGCGGAGTACTTGACTGCGCCGGCGATGGCCAGACCGCCGCCTAGACCGAGAAGGCCGAAGAGGGCGATGAGGGGCAGGTTGCTGGCGGTCTTGGGCAGCGAAGCGACGAGTTCCGGCGCGGGCGCAACTACCGGCGCGGGAACTGCGGCGACGGCGACCACTGGCGGGGGAGGCTCGATGACGGTCGTGGTTGCTACGGACTCGCCGGTGGGGCCTACAGCCTCAATGGGTTCTGCATTCAACGTTTCGACGGGCGCTGCGGTCTGGACAGTAGAGGTGGACAGGACGGCTTCATTGCTTTCCTGTGCGAGGGTGATGGCGCGAGCCTTGTCATAGACGAACTGGTCGCCCCACTCCATACCTGGATAGAACCAAGCCTTCAGTGCTTCGGGCTGGCCGGCAGGGCGTTCACGGAAGGTCATGACGGTTTTGTTGGTGGGCTTGAGGCGGAAGTTGGGGATGGCCAGGATGGTGGTGAAGACGTGTGTTTCTTCCTTGTTGGAGATTTGGACGATGTGCCGGTCGGAGGGTGAGTCGAGGACCTTGAAGACGTATGTTCCGGCTGGGAGGATCTGCGCGCCGACGCCGGGGACTTCAACGGGAGCGTCGAAGGTGACGATGGTCTTCCTGTTGAACTCGTCAGCCCTGGCGTGCGGGGTGAAGAGAAGAGCGAGAACTGTGAGGGAGATTCCTGTACCGAGGGCTTTGGCCAGCTTCATGGTTTACCACGTTTGATCCGATTCACAGCCATGGTGGTTGTGCTGCGCTCTCGTCATGCTGTCGGCATCACTCGAGAACGCAGGCCGAAAAGCCGGCACCTGGAATCCATGGCGTGTCTTTCAAACGCTAGTGTGGAGCATGTGGAGGGGAGACGCTGGGCAATATAGACCAGGGTGACCAGGGACCAGAGACTAGGACTAGGGGATCAGGCCAAGATCGGTGGCGAGGAGTTCGAGTTTGTGCTGGACGACCGGGGTGGGTGGAACGAGGGGCAGACGCAGGGTGGGTGTGCAGCGGCCCATGCGGTTGAGGATGGTCTTGACGGGAGCGGGGTTGGATTCCCAGAAGTTGGCCAGGAAGAGGGGCATGTACTTCTGTTCGAGTTGGCGGGCGGTGGGCCAGTCGTGGTGGAGGGCGGCCTGGACGAGGCGGGTGAGCTCGGCAGGGATTTCGTTGGAAGCGACGGAGATGAGTCCGGATGCTCCGGCTTCGATGGCGGGAAGCGCGATGTTGTCGTCGCCGGAAAAGATCTTGAAGTCCGGTGGGAGAATGCGGACGAGTTCTGCGAGTTGGGCGAGGTTGCCGCTGGCTTCCTTGACGGCCTGGATGTTGGGGTGGGCCTGGGCGAGGCGGAGGACGGTTTCCGGAGCGAGGTTGACGCCGGTGCGGCCAGGGACGTTGTAGAGTATGACGGGCAGCGGCGCGACGGCGCTGGCGAGGGCGGCGAAGTGGTGGAACTGGCCTTCCTGGGAGGGCTTGTTGTAGTAGGGGCTGGCGGAGAGAACGCCGTCGATGCCGGTGCGATGGAGTTTGGCAGCCTGGCGGAGGAGAGTGTGAGTGGAGTTGTGGGTGCATCCGGCGTAGACGGGGACGCGGCCGCGGGTGGCCTCGACAACGATGGAGATGGCCTGGAGCCACTCGGGTTCGTCGAGGGTGGCTGCTTCGCCGGTAGAGCCGCAGACTACGAGGAAGTTGATGCCGGAAGCGACTTGCCAGTTGACCAGGGAGGTGAGCGAGGGACTGTCGAGAGAGCCGTCTTCGAGAAAAGGGGTAATGAGAGCGGTGCCGCAGCCGGTGGTTTCCATCACAGAAGAGTGTATAACGGCGGAGCGGAGCGGAGTTAGCAAGTTGGCTGCCGAGGGACTGAGGGACTAGGGAATAGGGACTGAAAGACCGGAAGCATTGTGGAGAGCTGTGTATTCGTGGTGGAGGATCGAGAGGAGGTGGAGGGGGTAGAAGTGGTTGCCGCGGCGGGCGGCGTCGCGCATGGTACCTTCGTGGACGAAGCCCATGGATTGGTAGAGATGGCGGGCGCGGGGGTTGTCGTCGTAGACGTCGAGGAAGAGGCGGTGGGCGTGGAGGTGGGTGAAGGCGTGGTGGAGGATTTCTGCAAGGATGCGGCGGCCGAGCCCGGTGCCGGGTGAGGCGACGACGAGGCGCTTGAGCTCGATGGAGCCGGAGTGCTCGGCGAGTCCGCGGAGGATGGCGTAGGCGGTGAGGGTGGCGGGTGAGCCGGGAGTGTCGGCGACGAGGTAGAGGGCGTCGGGGCCGGCGAGGGTGGCGCGGTGGCGGTCCTCAGACCACTGTCCGACGAATTGCAGGGAGGCTGGGAGGCGTTCGAGGCGGAGGATCTCGGGGATGTCGGCTGGGGTGGCTGGTCGGAGGATGGTCACGGGTACAGGATGCCACGCAGGGTGAGGATTTTCCAAGATGCCTGGGGTGAGAGTGGGTTGTGGATTGCGTCCGGGGGGGAAGAGAGGTTTGGGATGGCTGAGGATTTGCGGGGAGTTGGGTTTGGGGGGTGGGCCGGTGTCGGTGCGGTCGCTGGCGGCGGCGTTGACGGCTCGGCAGGCGGCGATTGAGCGGCTGCGGGGTCAGGCGGCAGATTCGGGCAGGATGGGGGTGGTGCCGGATGCGCTGGATGGGGCGCTGCTGGAGCAGGTGCGGCGACTGCGGGAGGCGCGGGTGGTGGGCCGGCCTGCGTTGAGGTATTTGAGCTGAGGGCGGGCTAGAGGCGGAGGGTGAGGCCGGGGTTTTCGATCCAGCGGTAGATGGAGCACGGCTCGTGGGTGGTGGCCATGTATTCGTCGTCGGGCTGGTTCAAGAGGATTTCGCGGTCGGCGCGTTCGTCGTCTTCGGAGAGGGGAATGTCGCCGCGCCAGAGCTGTCGCCAGCGGGGATTTTTGGTGAAGACCTCTTCGAATTCGTGGTTGGCGTAGAGGATGTCGATTTCGCCGGGTCGGCCGCGGAAGTTGCGCTCGATGTGGCGGATGAGGGCCTTGAGGACGACGGGGCGGAAGGGATTGAAGAGGTAGGCGACGCAGGGATTGTCGGGGAATTCGAAGGCGGTGGCCTCCTGGGTGAGGATGCGGATGGGGCAGCGGTTGCGTCCGTCCTGCTGCCAGCGGGTGGCATTTTTCTGAGCGATGGCGGCGAGATCTGGGTGGAGTTCTACGCCGATGACTTCTCGGAAGGGGAATTCAGAGGCGAGCAGGAGGGCGCGGCCCATGCCTGCGCCGAAGTCGATGAAGGAGTATTCGTTGAGCTTGCGGGGCAGACGCATAGGCCGCCAGGTGGCGACGAGTTCGCGGAGAACTGAGGGAGCGATGCCGAAGTAGGCGGTGGAGTGTGCGTCGTGGGCGTGTCCGGTGACGAGGTGGCGGCCGGCGACGAGGCCGCTGGTTTGGACGTGGTGCCGGATGTCAAAGGGATGACGCAGGAAGCCGTCTTTCACGGTGAGGCCGGGAAGTAGCTTTTTGCGTGGCATGGGGGCCTTTTTGAGGGACTGAGGGACTGAGGGACCAGGGACTGGATCGAGCTGCGCTCGATTGCGGTAAAAGCAGATCCTTCGCTTTGCTCAGGATGACAAACAAAGGCGAAAGGGAGGATTCTCTCAGCTTTTCAGCGGGGTTAGAGTTCGCCGGGCATGATTTCGGAGGCGACGTCGCGGAATTCCCAGACGCCGGATTTGCCGGCGAGCCATTCGGCGGCGCGGACGGCACCCTCGGCGAAGCCGCGACGGTTCTGGGCGTCGTGACTGAGGGTGATGGTGTCGGCTGGGCTGGTGGCGGTGACGACGTGGAGTCCGCTGGCGTCGCCGATGCGGTGGCTCTCGACGGGGACGGTGATGCCGGGTTGGGCAGCTTCGAGGATGCCTTTGAGGCTGAGGGCGGTGCCGCTGGGGGCGTCGAGCTTGGTGATGTGATGGGTCTCCGAGATGGAGAACTGGTAGCCTTGGAGGCGGCCGAGAGCGGCGGTGAGCTGGAAGAACTTTTGCACGCCGATGGAGAAGTTCGAGCCCCAGAGGAGTGCTCCGGAATGGCGCTGGGCGAGGGCTGTTACTTCGGGCAGATGCGTGTACCAGCCGGTGGTGCCGACGACGATGCGCGCGTTGAGGGCGAGGCAGGCGCGGATGTTTTCAAGGGCTGCTTCAGGGGCGGTGAAGTCGATGACGACATCGATGAAGGCCAGGGTGGGCGCGGTGAGGGCGCTGGCGTGCTGGTTTTCCGTGATGTCAAGGGTGCGGACGGAGTGGCCGTGTTGGGTGGCGACCTCCGCGACGAGGGAGCCGGTTTTGCCTTTGCCAAGGATGAGGATGTTCATGGGAAGCTCCAGAGACTGAGGGACTGAGGGACTGAGGGACTAGGGACCAGGGACTGGATCGAGCTGCGCTCGATGGCGGTAAAAGCAGATCCTTCGCTTTGCTCAGGATGACAAGCAAGGACAAAGGCAAAGACTGAAACGTATCCTTCGCTGCGCTCAGGATGACAAGCGTCTTGCTCAGGATGACAAACTTTTGCTAAGAGCCAGGAGCTAGTGGCTAGGAGCTGGAAGCGGGCTTTCTTGCTTCCAGGTCGAAGATTTCGGGATCGGGGTTTTGGAAGAAGGCGGCGTGGAGGCTGCGGACGGCTTCTTCGGCGTCGGACTCTTCGATCATGAAGCTCATGTTGATTTCGCTGGCGCCCTGGCTGATCATGCGCACGTTGATGTGCCGGACGGCGTTGAAGACCTGTGCGGCGATGCCCTGCTGGCCGCGGATGTCTTCACCGACCATGCAGACGAGAGCTTTCTGGCCTTCGTATTTGACGTCGGCGATTTTGGAGAGGTCGTCGGCAATGGCGGGGAGCTTATCTGTGGAGTCGACGGTTAGGGAGACGGAGACCTCAGAGGTGGAGACCATATCTACGGGGCACTGGTGCTTGTCAAAGATGTCAAAGATGGACTTGAGGTAGCCGTGGGTCATCAACATGCGGCTGGCGACGACGTCGATAATGGAGAGCTTCTTTTTGACGGCGATGCACTTGAAGGGGCTTTGGCAGTGGGGGGCGAGGGATATGATGCGTGTGCCCTCGTTGGATGGGTTGCGGGAGTTGAGGACGAGGACGGGGATGTTCTTGCGGACGGCGGGCAGGATGGTGGCCGGGTGCAGGACTTTTGCGCCGAAGTAGGCGAGTTCTGCAGCCTCTTCAAAGCTGATGACCTTTACGCGGAGAGCATCGGGGCAGATGCGCGGGTCGGTGGTCATGATGCCGTTGACGTCGGTCCAGATTTCGATGGCTTCGGCAGCCATGGCACCGCCGACGAGTGCTCCGGTGAAGTCGGAACCGCCGCGGCCGAGCGTGGTGGTGATGCCGGCCTCGTTGGAGCCGATGAAGCCGCCCATGACGGGGACTTTGCCGGCATCGACGAGGGGACGTACGATTTCCGTGCAGCGGGCCTCGATGAGCTCGTCCTGGGGGACTGCTTTCTGGTACTGGGAGTCAGTGAGGATGACCTGGCGGGAGTCGACGTGCGCGCCGTTCATGCCGCGCTCGTGGAAGGCCTGGGCGATCATGACGCTGGAGAGTCGCTCGCCGTAGCTGACGATGAGGTCGGAGATGCGGGGGGTGAGCTCGAGGATGGCGGCGAGTCCGCGGAGGACTTCGTCGAGGCAGTCGAACTCGTGGTCGATGGAGGTCTGGATGGGGCCTGCCTGCTTGAGGAGTGCGGCAGCGGTGTCTTTGTGTCGGCTGCGGAGGCGGGAGCTGATGGCGAGAGCTCCGGTGCGGTCTCCGCGGCTGGCTGCGGCTGCTGCAGCGAGGAGCTGATCGGTGACCTTGGACATGGCGGAGACGACGACAACGGGCTTTTTGCCAGCCGCCACGCGTCCTGCCACAATGCCGGCGGTACGTTCTATAGCGACCTGGTCCTCAACCGAGGTGCCGCCAAACTTCATCACTACCAGACTCATTACGCATCCCTATCTTTTTGGGGCGGGAAGGCCAGCCCGAATTCGAATTTTTGGGCGCCCGATCCGAATCGCGGGGAAAGCGAAAGGGATGGGCGCGCCGTTACGCTTTGACCGGAGCGCCGGGTTGGAGCTTTCCGAGGCTGAGGAGGAGCTCCGCATTGACGATGGCGGCTCCGGCCGCGCCGCGGATGGTGTTGTGGGAGAGCACGGTGAACTTCCAGTCGAAGAGGCTGCATGGGCGGAGGCGACCGACGGTGGCGGCCATGCCGTTGCCGCGATTCTTGTCGAGGCGGGGTTGGGGGCGGTCGGGCGCCGAGACCCACTCGACGGGCTGGGCGGGAGCAGTGGGCAGATGCCTGCCGGCCAGGGGGGTGAATTCGGCCCAGGCGGCGAGCATTTCCTCGCGTGTGGCGGGGATGGCGAGCTTGATGGAGACCGACTCGGTGTGTCCGTCTTCGACGGCGACGCGGTTGCAGTGGGCGCTGAGGCGAGCGGGGAGGGGGATGATGGTGTCGCCATGGAGGGTGCCGAGGAGCTTGAGGGTCTCGGCTTCCATTTTTTCTTCTTCGTTTTTGATGTAGGGGACGACGTTGCCGAGGATGTCCATGGAGGGGACGCCGGGGTAGCCAGCGCCGGAGACGGCCTGCATGGTGGTGACGAAGATCTGCTCGATGCCGAAGCGTTCCTGGAGGGGCTTGAGGGCCATGACGAGGCCGATGGCGGAGCAGTTGGGATTGGTGACAATGTATCCGCCGGAGGCTTTGCGCCAGGGCTGATCTTCGATGAGGTGGAGGTGGTCGGCGTTGACCTCAGGGATGACGAGGGGGACGTTGGGGGTCATGCGGAAGGCGCTGGAGTTGGAGACGACGGCGCAGCCGGCGGCGGCGAACTTCGGCTCGAGTTCGAGGGCGATGTCGGTGTCGAGGGCGGCAAAGATGACCTTGGGGGCTCCCTCAGGGGTGTTGGGGGAGATGGTCATTTCGGCGATGCGTGTGGGGCAGGGGGTATCGAGACGCCATTTTGCGGCGTCTTCGTAGCGCTTGCCTTGGGAGCGGTCGCTGGCGGCGAGCCAGGTGATGCGAAACCAGGGGTGATTTTCAAGCAGTTGGATAAAGCGCTGCCCGACCATACCGGTCGCGCCCAAGATGCCGACTTCAACGAGAGGATTTTGCTTATTTTGCATAATTGTTGACTCTCCAGTGTACAGGAGAGTGGTTCGAAAGCGGGCAGTTGGAGTGGGGGGTGGGGTATTTCGGAGGGGAAATGCGTGTGCATGGGAGTGGGCAGGAATTTTGGGGGTGGCGTGGAAGGTGTTTGTTTTGCATGAAGGCGTGGAGTATTTTGCCGATAAATGGAGCAGCAAAGGCGATTGGGAGTGTTGGATGAGCGCGTGGCGCAGTGCGGACAGCGACGGAGGCGGAACGGCGGAGCGTCGAGCGCTGGGCCTGCTGATTGAGGGTGCGGCGCTGAATGTGGTGCAGGTGGACGAGGAGCTGTACCGGCGGTTGCGGAGCGCGATTTTGAGGGTGTCGCTGCGGATAGGGGAGCCGCAGACGGAAGCGGAGCTGCTGCAGGATATAGGGCTGACGGTGCGGGAGCTGGAAGGGTACAGGTCGGAGACCGAAGCGATTCTGGAGGCACGCCGGAAGGAATGGCGGCTGATGGCTGCGGGTCTGCTGGAGCTGCTGGCGACATTTGTGGGAATTGATCAAGAGTCGCCGATGTGGCGGGCGTTGGCCAAGGAGCTGTTGTCAGCGGGCAAGGCGGCGGAGATTCAGCATTTGCGGGAGAGGGTGACGCGGATATTCCAGCTGCGGCAGGACGATATGCGAGCCAAGCAGGCTGCGGAGCGAGAAGACCAGGACCGGTCGACGGAGAACCACAACGCGGCCGGATTGCGGGGTGGAGGGGCGGCGATTGAGCAGGTTCAGACGATGATCGACGAGGGCCGGGTGGGGTATGTGGCGGTGTTTCGCTTGAGTTGCCTGGACGTGGTGGGTGCGCGGTTTGGGCCGGATGGGATCCAGGACTGCAAAATGGCGGTCTCTGCATTTCTGGCGAATAACATGCATTCGGAGGACTCAATTTACCACTGGAGCGAGACGGCGCTGATGGGGGTTTGCGAGAGCAAACTCCGACAGGAGATGGTGGTGGCGGAGCTGAACCGGATTTTGTCGCACAACCGGGATTTCACGATTAAGGTAGGGGACCGGACGATCATGCTGCGGATTCCGGTGGAGCTGCAGGTGTATCCGATATCGCAATTTGCGTCGGGAGAAGAGTTGAACAACCTGGGCGGGGAGTCTGCCGGCTTTGACCGCTCGCTGGGACGGAAGAGGACATGAGTAAAGAGACGAAGCGTTGGACAAGCAGCCTGGTGGATATGCACGACCTGCCTGTGGCGTACACGGAGGTGGATGAGCGTGGGGTCATCCGGCTGGTGAATGAACAGGGCTGCCGGATGATTGGCATGCCGGCCGAGGCGCTGGTGGGTCACGAGGTGTGGGAGTTTTTGTCGTCAGACGATTCGAAGCAGAGCCGGGCGGATTTTTTTCGAGCGATTGAGAGCGGGGAAGAGCCGGCGGTGGTCCGGAGGTCGATTTACCGGGCGTTTGGGGCGTATCTGACGCATGAGTTGCATCGGCGGTTGGTGCGAGATGAAGAGGGCCGTGTAGTCGGCATGTCGCTGGTAATGATTGATGTGAGCGACGCGGAGACGGAGCATCGCGAGGCGCTGCAGACGCGGCAATGGCTGGAGAGCGCGCTGGGAGCGATACCGCAGGCGGTGGTAGTGACCGATGCGCTGGGGTTTGTGCGGTCCATGAACGGAGCGGCGGAACGGCTGACGGGCTGGGTGGCGGCGGAACTTGTGGGATTGCCGATTGAGCGCGGGGTGTCGATTGTGCGGGCGGTGTCGCGGGGAGAGACGGAGCTGAGTTTTTTGACGACGCTGGATGAGGCGTGGAACGGGGATGTTGAGCTGGAGACACGTGCGGGCGAGAGGGTGTGTGTGTGGCTATCCGCCTCGCCGGTGCTGGACCAGGAGACGGGCTATGTGAACGGAGTGGTGACGGTGCTGGGAACGCCGCGGGCGAAGGGCGTAGCTGTGGCCTGAGGCGGAAGCTGGGGAGTCATTTTTTGCGTGGGCCGTTTTCGCGATTTGGTTCGCGGGACTGGAGGAGCTGTTCGAGCTCTTCCTTGAACTCGCGGACATCTTTGAAGTCGCGGTAGACGCTGGCGAAGCGGATGTATGCGACGGTGTCGAGGGCCTTGAGGTTCTCCATGATGAGCTCGCCGATTTCGCTGGTGGTGCGTTCGCGGTCTGCGGCGTCCATGAGGTAGCTTTCGGTGGCGTCGACGATGGCTTCAAGCTTGGAGGAGGATACGGGCCGCTTTTCGCAGGCTCGGAGAAGACCGGCGAGGACTTTGTGGCGCTCGAACTTTTCGCGGCGTCCGTCCTTTTTGACGACCATGTAGGGGATTTCGTCGATGCGCTCGTAGGTGGTGAAGCGGCGCTCGCATTTTTCACATTCGCGGCGACGGCGGATGGAGTCCGCTTCTTTTGATTCGCGGCTGTCGACGACTCGGTCCTGGGCAAAACCACAAAAAGGGCACTTCATGTCAGTTCAATTCTAGCGCGGAAGAGGGCTGGTTTAAGCGTTTCCGATTTTGCCTGGGTCCTCGACGAGGTCGGGTTGAACTTCGGCGACTTCTACGGCTTGCTCGCTTTCCGAAGTGACCTTGCTCAGGGAGACGTGCTCGAACTGTGCCCAGATGAGGCCGACGGGGATGATTTCAAGGAAGGTGACGATGAGGAGCATGCTTGCGCAAGCGGTAGCCGGCTCGTTGGCGACGCCAAAGAGGTTGGTCATGGCCAGGGCTACGAGGCCGATTTGGGTAAACCAACCGATGATGGGCAGTGAGACTCCGCTGGCGACCATGCTGGAAGCCATGAGCAACATGCACTTGGCCCAAGAGATGTCGACGAGCTGGGGACTGGCGACGAAGGCGTGTGTGGTTTCAAGGTAGGCAGCGGTGATGAGCGCCCACATGCCGAGGGAAAGTAGGATGGCGAGCGCAAAGTCGGCAGGAGTGCGGAGCGTATGCAGTCCGGCGCGGAAGGTGCGGATCTTGTTGGCGACGGAGTGGGCGAGGGATTTGGAGAAGAGGGCGAGGATTCTTTCCACGAAGTTGGCCACGGTCCCGCCGGCGATATTGACGGCGATGGTGAAGGCAGCCATGGCAGCGGTTCCGAGGAGGCCAGTGAGGGCGACTTTCTTGAGCAACTCCGGATGGGGGAGGGATTGATGCGCAGCCAGCAGGATGGCGGTGGAAAAGATGAGGGCCATGGAGCCGAGATCGAACATGCGTTCGACCACGTAAACGGCGAATTGTGAGCTGAGAGGCAGTCCTGTTTTTCGGGAGACGAGGTAGGGACGAACGGGATCGGCAGCGCGGCCAAGGATGGCGACGGCGGTAAAGCCGATGGCCTGTGTACCGAGCAGGGAAAACGGTCCGACGCGCTTGACGGGCTTGAGGAAGAGAGCCCAGCGGACAGCGCGAAAAGCGTATCCAAGATAGATGCAGCCAGCCGCGATGGCGATCTTGGTCCAGTCCGCGAGGGCGAGTTGGGAGCGGAAGTTGGCGAAGCTGAAAGCAACATGGTTGTAAGCCCAAATGCCGAAACCGACCAGTACGGCAAGTACGACCAGGCTCAGGATGAGTTTCAAGTTCTTCACACGTTCTCCGTTTTGAAAATGGTCAGTTTTTTTAGCGAGCAGCGACGGTGGTGAGGGATTGCAGGTGGTTTAGTTTTTCTCGTTGGGCGGCGCGGCGGTTGAACTCGTGGATGACGCGTGCGACGTAGGCGCGGGTTTCGCGATAGGGAGGGATGCCGTGGTGGCGGTCAACGGCGTCGGGGCCGGCGTTGTAGGCGGCGAGTGCGAGGGCGAGGTTGTCGTGGTAGCGGGTGAGGAGCTGGTCGAGATAGGCGGCTCCGCCCTGGACGTTCTGGGCGGGCTGGAAGCTGTCCTGAACGCCGAGTTGGTGGGCTGTGCCGGGCATGAGCTGCATGAGTCCCTGGGCACCGGCGCGGGAGATGGCGCGGCTTTGGCCGTTGCTTTCCGCTTTGACGACGGAGGCGAGGAGGTCTTCATCGACGTTGTGGCGGGAGCCGGCGGCGGTGAGGAGTTGGCCGAGGTCGGCGGAGGTGAGCGGGGCGTTTGCCGCGGGGGGATTGGTCAGGGCTGGAATGGTGGGGACGGCTTCCGGGGTGGGCAGGGTTTCGACGGAGGCGATGGCTTCGGGGGCGAGATCTACGTAATCGGCGTCGCCGGGCTTGAGATAGGCGCGGAGATGACCCTGGACGAGGGCGTGGTGGTCGCAGACGAGGTCAAAGCCGTTGGCGAGCCAAAGTCGTTCGGAGGCGCGGGCTGGAATGAAGGCGAGGCAAAGCGCCAGCGCGGCGATCGTGTTGGTTCGGCTCGGGAATTGGCGTTGTAGCTTCATGGGTTCGTTCAAACTTTAGCAGAGTTGTGGGCGGGGTTAGCGAGGGATTGTATGGCGAGGGACTGGATCGCTAGTTCTAGCATGACGGCGACGCCATCGTCCTGGTTGGTGGGGCCGATGAGCCATTTGTGTGTGGCGGCGAGGGCGCGGAGGTCGGGGCTGGCGTTGCCCATGAGGATGCCGGTGCCGGCCCAGTCGAGCATGGATTGGTCGTTCCAGTTGTCGCCGATGGCCATGGTTTGGGCCTGGGGGATGTTGAGGCGGGTGGCGAGGCGCTGGAGGGCGGAGCTTTTGGAGACGCCGCGGGGGAGCAGATCGAGGATGGAGAGGTCGTGGCCGGGGTAGGCGGTGCGGACGACGTCAAAGTCGGCGGCGAGGGGGGAGAGGCTGAGGAGCCGCTCGGCCTCGGTCATTTCGCGGATGGTTCCGGCGGCCATGCCCTGGATGATGTCGATATCGTCGCCGAGTGCGGACTCGATGGGCTTGACGGCGACCATGGCGTGGCGGTTGGCTTCGACCCAGCGGGCGAGGCGACCGCGCGCTATGGCGATGTCTTCGACGACGAGGTCGGGACCGGAGGCTTTATCGAGGGTGAAGACCAACATGCCGACTCCGCGGAGAACACGGACGAACTCGCGGGCGAGGGATGGCTTGAGGTGGGTGAAGTCGATGCGGTCCCCGGAGAAAGTGCGTGTCACTGCTCCATTGGACGTGAGCAAGGGGGTATCCGCTCGGAGGCCGACGTTGGTGAGCAGGGGGGCGGTGAAGGCCTGGCGGCGCCCGGTGGCGATGGCGACGATGATGCCGGCCTGCTGGGCGGCTTTTAGGGCGAGCTGGTTGCGTTTGCTGACGACGGTGGAGAAGTCGGGGAGAAGCGTGCCGTCCATGTCAATGGCGACGAGGCGGACGGGATGGGCGAGCCGGGCGGGAGGTGTGGTGCGGTCGGCCAGGGAAGAAGATGGCATATACCTTCAGTTTACCTGTTTCCGTGTTGACGGGTGATTACGGGGTGGGTGGGGATGGGTGCGGTGGTAATTTGGAGGGATGATACGGATGTGTTCCAAGTGCCACGCAAAGGTTGCGGAGACGGTGGTGGGGAAGTGCCCTGCGTGTGGTGGAGAGCTGGTGGCGCGGGCTGGGCAGAGTTTGGATGAGCCTGGGGCGGCACCGCAAGTGGTGGATGGGCGGGGGATCGTGCTGCCGCGGAGACATGCGGTGGGCGGGGTGATTTCGCCGCGGTAGGTCTTCTTGATGGGGATCTGGGTGGCTCAGTCTATGAGGAGGCCTTCGGCCTGGGCGAGCTGGCGCTGCCGGTCGTCGAAGGTCCAGAAGCAGTCTGCCTTGAGTTCGAGGGCGGCGGCCACATGCATGGAGTCGAGAGTTCTGACACCGAGGGTTGCTGCGTGGCGGCGAGCTAGGGCGGTGCAAGTATCCAATGTGGTCAGCGGTTGACCAACCTGCCGCCAGATGCCCAACGTGCAGTCTTCTTCGAAGTCTTGAAGCGATTGCCTGGCTTGGGCTGGAGTTAGCCGGGCTCTGAAAACCTGCTGGAAGATGGCATGATTCACTTCCGCACGATGAAAGGGCGTCAGGAAAATGGATGGTTGCAGCAACATCCGCCTGTCCACTTCCGCCGAGAACTGCTGAGGCAGGTAACGGGAAGCGATAAAACTGGTGTCCGCGTATACCTTCAAAATCGACTTTCCTCGCGCTCTTCAAGGATGACACTGATGCCGGGAAGCATCGTGTCTCCGAAAATCCTGCGTCGACGTTCGGCTGCGTCAGGCCATGCGGATGCAGTGGGGAGTTGCTCATCGGGCACAATGCGCCCCAGTCTGCGATTGCGATCCCGGAGTTCGACAACTTGCCCGGATTCGAGCAACGCTTTGACCTGCTTGGTGTCACGAAGCTGGCGGAGGTTAATGCTGGGCATGAATTGAATGTGACACGAAATGCGACACAAGTCAATGGATTACTCGTAGCGGAGGGCTTCTGCGGGGAGGATGCGGGCGGCGGTCCAGGAGGGGTATAGGGTGGCGAGCAGGGAGACGCCGATGGAGACGGCGGCGACGAGGAGGCCGTCGGACCAACTGGGGGCGAAGGGGAGGGTGTCGAGGTTGTAGACGGAGGCGGAGAGCTGGATGAAGTGGTAGTGGCCACCGGCCCAGCTGACGAGGTAGCCGAGGATGAGTCCGATGGCGGTGCCGAGGAGACTGATGAGGAGTCCCTGAAGGAGGAAGATGCGGCGGACCTGGGCGGGTTGGACGCCGAAGCTCATCATCATTGCGATGTCGCGGGTTTTCTCCATGACCATCATGGTGAGTGCGATGAGGATGTTGAGTGCGGCGACGAGGACGATGAGTCCGATGATGATGAAGGTGACGATTTTTTCGAGGGAAAGGGCGCGGAAGAGCTCGCGGTTTTCCTCCATCCAGTTGGTGGATTGGAAGCCGGGGCCGGCGGCGGCTTCGATTTCGCGGCCGCGGAGCTGTGCGTCGTAGAGGTTGTCGATTTTGAAGCTGATGATGGTGATGACGTCTGGCTCGGAGAAGAGGCGCTGGGCGTCGGAGAGACGGATGAGCCCCATGGAGGAGTCGTACTGGTAGAAGCCGGAGTGGAAGAAGCCGGCGACGCGGAAGCGCTGGTAGCGGGGCATGAGTCCGAGGGGGGTGAGCTCGCCCTGAGGGCTGGTGACCATGACGGTGTCTCCGACGGAAGCGCCGAGGGTTTCGGAGAGGTCTTTGCCGAGGACGACGGGGGGCAGTGCGGCGGTTGGCGAGCCGACGGTGGATTCAGCTGGGGCTAGATCGGCGGCGGACCCGGAGGTGATCATGCCGAGGAGGTCGGAGACGCGGCGTTCGTCGGCGGGGATGATGGCTTTGAGGAGGGCGAAGCCGGCGCGGGGGCCGTTGGAGACCATGACCTGCTCATACATGCCGGGGGCGGCGGCGGTGACGTGAGGGAGGTGGCTGAGGCGTGCCAAAAGGGGTTGCCAGTCGCGAATGCCGTCGCCTTTGACGCGCATGAGCTCGACGTGAGCGGAGTTGCCAAGGAGGCGCTGCTCGAGGTCGCGCCTCATGCCGTTGGTGATGGCGAGGGCTATGATGAGCGCGGCAACGCCTGCTGCGACTCCTGCGACGGAGATGAGCGTGACGAGGCCAATGACGGCCTGGCGACGCTTGGCGCGGAGATAACGCAGGGCGATGAAGAGCTCAAAACGCATGGGTGCCTATTTTGCCTTGGCCGGGAGGACTACTTTGGCCCCAGCCATGTTGTCGTGGCGGTCGTAGACGCGGACGGTGATGAGGTGTTCGGCGTCGGGAGCGATGCCTGATTCGGGTCTGTCGGCGAGCGGGATGCGGAAGTCGTAGCGCTCGTCGGGAGAGTCGGAGAGGTTGCCGATGGGTTCAATGTACTGCCATGGGCCGAAGTCGAGGGAGTACTCGGCGTGGGCGATGGGGGAGAAGGTGTCGTGAGCGGTGAAGGAGACGGCGATGGCTTTGGCGTCGGCCGAGGCCTTGAGAGCGGCGATGGCCGGCGGGGTGGTATCCAGCTCGAAGCGGTCACTGACGAGCTCGCCGGTGAGGGCTTCGCCGGGGGTGTGAGAGGGTGCGTCAGAGGCGACAACCTTGACCTGATAGCCGCCGTCGGGGACGGAGGTGGCATCGAAGGTGAAGTACTTGTCGGTGAGGGATTTCTTGAGCGGCCGCCAGGTGGTTTCGCCGTCTCCGCGGACGGAGAGGTCGTAGGCGAGGTCGTCGCCGTTGTCGTCGTGCGCGGCCCAGCGGACGGTGACGGCAGTACGGTCTTTCTGTGCCTGGAGGGGCGGATTGGCGGCTGCGCCATCGAAGGAGGTGATGCCGTTTTGCGCGGGGGTGGGGAAGGCGATGGTGAGTGGTGGGCCGCCGATCTGGACGGCCTGGGGTGTGACGCGCGCGCCGGGGACAACGAGGATGTCCTCGACGACGGGGGCGGAGTTTACGGGCAGGTAGTTGACGCCGACGCCGCTGAGGTTGCCGTCGGGGTCAAGCTCGGCCTTCCACTGGAGGTACCGGCCGGGAGGTGAGGCGATGCTGAGGTTGGCGACGGGTTGCCAGTCGTTCCATCCCCAGTCTCTGGCGTTGCGGACGGGCTGCTCGATGTTTCCGGAGCGGGTGAAGAGGTGGTAGCCGTGGGAAGCTGGGTCGACTTCCATGCGACCCCAGCGGGAGAGCGCGCCGGCGTCGAGGACGTCGCTGGCGTAGGAGTGGGTGGATGCGGATTTGGCGGCGAGTGTGTAGAGGCGGCCTGTGTTGGAGGTGCCGATGAGCCATCCGCTGGGTGTGATGGCTAGGGCGGTGGCCTGCTGTGCGTCGAGGTGGGCGAAGTCGGCGGATGAGCCGTCAGGGTGGATTTCGATGAGGCGGCCACGGTTGCCGGTGAGGGCGAGGATTCCGTCTGGGGTTGAGGCGAGGCGGTAAACGACCTCGTCTTTGCCAGCCCAGAGTCGCTGGGGGGCCTGGTTGGGCTTGAGGGCGTAGATTTCAGTGCCTTCGGGGACAGTGGAACTGGCGTTGGCGGCCTGTACGCTGCCGGGTTGAGAGAAGGTGATGGTGATGCCCATGCCGTTCTGGATGGGGAGCTGGGGTAGTGGATTGCGGCTTTTGTCGCCGAGGTCGGCGGCGTAGATGGTGCCGTCAGGGCCGACGGCGAGGGAGGTGACTTCGCGCCGGGGAGCGGAAAAGAGGACGTATCCCTTGCCTTGGGGGCTGATGCGGTAGACGAGTCCCGAGCCATCCGAGCCCGCAAGGAGGTTGCCGGATTTGTCCCAGGCGAGAGTGCGGATATGGGCTTCGTCGGTGGAGAAGAAGAGGTCGGCTTTGGCCGGGGTGGATTTCAGGTCGATGCGATAGACGGCGCCGGGGCCACCGGTGGCGGCGTAGAGGTGGCCGGTGGAGTCGAAAGTGAGATCCCAGATGTAGCGGGATTTGGATTCAGAACTGGGTGCGCCGAGCTTTGGGGTGTCGAATTTGGCGAGGTCGAGAACGACTTCGGCGGAGGTTTCGTCGAGGGTCTTGGTGGCCTTGGGGTCGATCCGGTAGACCCTGCCGTCGGGCATGGTGGCGGCGTAGAGGCTGCCGTCGGGGCCGAGAGCGAGGGAGGAGACAGCCAAGGTGTGGGTGGTGAAGAGGGTGGATTGCTCGGTTTTGCTGTCGAGGCGGAGGACGGTGGCTGGGGAGCCGGTGGCGAGGTAAATGACGCCTGCTGTGTCTTGGGCGACGCCCCAGACGAAGGTGGATGGAGTGGTGAGGAGTTCGGCGGCAGAGGGGCCGAAGCGGAGGGCGCCGTCGCTGGCAATGGAGACGCCCTGGGGGCTGCCGTGCTCGAGGTCTTCGGCGTGGGATTGCGTCCAGAGGCGGGTTCCCTGGGCAAGCGTTTTGGGGCCGGGGACGAGGGCGGCGCAGAGGAGCGCGAGGGAGGCGAGGATGGTCGTGGTGTTTCGAGTCATGCTGAGGGTGAGTTTACTAGAAGGAGGGGGATTGGGTTGTAGGCAGTGAATTGAGCCGTGCTCGATTTTTGCTCTGGAGTGCGAGGATGGGGCTGGTGCGCGGGAATCCGGAGGTGGTGCACTATGCATCGGGATGTGGATGAGGAGGAAGGGAGATGCAAAGGCGGGCCCTTCCCATCATCCGGAAAGGCAACGGGTGGGACTGGTCGATGGGCCCTAGTTGGAGTAGAGGCGGACGTAGTCAACCTTCATTTCGGCGGGGAAGGTGGTGGTTGAGTCTGGATTGCCGGGCCAGCTGCCGCCTACGGCGATGTTCATGATAATGAAGTTGCTTTGGCCGGCGTCGAAGGGCCAGACCGCGCCAGAGAGGCCGGTGAGGCTGGCGGGGTTGGTGTAGGTGACGTAGGGAGCAGAGGGGTCGTCGATGTAGTAGGCGACGGTGTTTTTGCTCCAGACCATGCCGTAGGTGTGCCATCCGGCGGCGGTTTGGGGGGGCGGGGAAGTTGTAAATGGTGCCGAGGCCGGTGCCGCCGGTGAAGCCTGTGCCGTGGATTGAGCCTTCGTTCCAGTCGGGTGAGCCGGGGGGGAGCATGGCTCCGTTGCCGGCCGGCGAGGAACCGGCGGCGTTGACGCGCTCGGCGATGTCCATTTCGCCGCAGGCGGGCCAGTTGACGGTGGAGATGTTGTTGCCGAGGAGCCAGAAGGCGGGCCAGATGCCCTGTCCTTCGGGGAGCCAGATCTTGGCTTCGAGGCGGCCGTACTGGTAGCTGAAGAGTCCCTGAGATTTGACGCGGCCGGAGGTGTAGGAGCCGGCGGCGGGGGCACGGGCGAGGATGTGGAGGGCGGAGTCCGTGCCTACGTAGACGTTGGGGTTGGCGGGGTCGCAGGGGCTTGCGGATGAGTTCCATGCACAGTAGTCTTCGAGCTCGTTGTTGCCCCAACCGCTGGTGCCGTTGCCGGTGTCGTATCCCCAGACGGCGGGGTTGGGCTGGATGTTTGCGCCGGTGGTGTTGGTGAATTCGTCGCTCCAGACGAGGGTTCCGGAGGGGATGTTGGGGGCAAAGGTCTGGGTGGCCAGGTTGCTGACGGTGTAGCCGGTGGCGGTGGCGACGGCATTGACGGTGAGGTTGGAGGCGACGAGGAATGGAGCCTGGTAGACCTGAAATGTGGTGAGGGGGGAAGTGCCGTCGGTGGTGTAGTGGATGGCCGCGCCGGAGGTGGAGTCGGAGAGGGTGACGAGGACTGCGCCGTTCTGAGCGGCGGCGGCGGTGATGGTGGGCAGAGCTGCCGAGGTTTCCGGGGGGATGGTGACGTTGGAGCCGCCGCCGCTGCCGCATCCGCAGAAAGCCGTTGCCAAAACGAAGGAAAGCCCAGCCAGAGTGACCATGTTCCTCATCCTTATGCCTCGCTTTGCGGCGTGGCGGAGCGAGCGGGCCGCAATAGGCCTTTATAGCACGTTGGGAGGGTGCTGAATCGGTTGCGGATGGATTGGGGAAATGGGATTGGGTGGGGAGAAAGCAGCGGAAAAAGACGAACGGTCGCATGGAGGGATGTTTGCCCAACCCTCGATGCGACCGTTCAAGGAGGAGATCGCATGCCTTGTTCGCGCTTGATTTCGATTGTGCCTGAGGAGTGGGAAATTATCGGCAAATGTGGGGAAGAAAATTTGGGCAGGGCCAGAGTGGGAAAGTTGGAGCCGGGAATGGGGTGGCAAATGGGATGGAGCGGAGGGGGATGCGGGGAAAAGGGTGAATTTGCGGGAGATATCTGGGGAAGGCGGACCGCAAGAGGGAATTTCCCGGGGCAATAACAGGCTGTGGGAAAAGGATTTTTGGAGGATTATTTCCGGCGTCAAAAGCAGGCAGGGGCTGAAGCCCACCTTCTTTTTCAGCAGTTTACGGCACGACTGAATTCGTGCTCCTTTTCAAAGCAAGTGCAGAAGTAACTCCTACATTTATCGGGGGTTTTCAGCAAGCTTTTAGTGCTTTTTCTTCTTTGTCTTGGGCTTGGCGGCGCCGGGTGCGTCGGAGGGGTGTGTGAGCTGGATGGGGCCCTGGTCCGCGCCGGTTCTCTTGATCATGTTGCCTTCCAGACGGAAGGAGATGGTGCGGGGATTGAGGGGATGGGCGGTACCGGTGTCGGGGTCGATGGTGACGTTGGGGCCATTGGCGATCTGGAAGGTGAAGACGGGTTCCTGCTGGCCGTTGACGTTTTCCTGCGAGATGCGGAGGGGGAGATAGCCCTGGATGCCGTGGAGGCGGAAGGCGGTTTCGTAACGGTGGTGGTTGAGGCTCCAGGTGAAGACGCGGACCTGGTCGAAATCGAAGGGCAGGCCGCTGTGGAGCGGAGTGAGGATGGTGACGTACTCGGTTTTCTGCTGAGGGACGGGCGCTGTGGCTGGGGCGTTATCGGCGGGTTCGATGACCATTGATTTGAGTCTGCCGGAGGACTTTTTGTCGCGCTTGATGTGCTCGGTTTGGCCGTTGTCGGTGACGGTGGCGATGGGGTACGCGCCGACGATGCGCTGGCCTTCGGCGTAGGTGCCGATCTCATCGGGAACTTCGACATCGAGGCGACCGGCAAGGAGCCATCCGGTGTGTCCCTGGGCGTCGCGGACGAGCCACCAGTCTTCCATGGGAACTGGCTCTGGGGCGGCAGCGGACGGGGCCGTGGTGGGATTGGCGGTGTTGGGGGGCGGCTGGGGGTGGGGCTTGGTGGCGAGTTTGAGGACGGGTGGAGCGCCGGGGACGGCTTTGGCGATGGTTCCGCGCTGGAGGAGATCAACTCTGGTGTTTTCCGGCATCAGGTAGAAGTGCTCCTGCTCGCGGCCGGGGAGGATATGGACGAAGAGCTCGTCGCGCAGGGTGGCTTTGGCGACGACGGTGTCCTGGGCGTGTTTGGAGGAGAGGTCCTGGAACTGCTGGTAGAGCTTTTCGTCGATGACGGCGTGCTCTTCGATCCATCCGGTTTCGTTCTTGGCGGTTGTGACCTTGTAGAAGCGCTTGCCCCGTTCGACGACGAGGAGTTTTTGTCCGTTTGTAACCTCTGCGACGCGATTGGAGACGGCTGCGACGCGGTCGTGGATATAGACCTGGCGGGCGGCAACGTAGACGTACTCATGCTGGAGTTGGTGAAAGCGGGAGCATCCGGAGAGGAGAGCGACCAGGGCAAAGGCCAGCAACAGCCCGGAGACGTGGAGCCTGCGGGGATGTTTGGGGGCAATCAGCGATGGGCGCAGGGAAGACACAGAGGGACGCAATCTATGTTGAGGATAACACTTATGGATTGTGCTGGTGCAGGGGGAGCCGGTTGCGGAAGCAGGGGAAGGAAAATAGGGGCAATCCGATTGGCGGGTTGGGGCGTTCCTTGTGCAGGAGGCTTCCCATGATTCTTTCCCGCACACGCAAACCCCTTTCGATTTCTTCGAGCCAGGCGACGGAGGCAGTTCGCCGGATGGACCTGGCGATCAACCACAGAGTGATTGACAACAGGGCAATTCTTGACCGGGCGCCTGAGGACCGGGTGCTGAACCGCAGGCGATTCATGACCGGAGTGGGAGCAGCGGGAGCTGTGGCTGGCGTGGGCTTGCTGACGGGCTGCGGTACGGACAAGATGGCGATGGCCGCACCAGCGTCCACGGCGGATACGGCGCAGCAGATATTTACGGCGGCGCTGATAGCCGAGGGGCTGGCGACGACGATGTACTACAACGCGCTGGTTGGAGGCGTGGTCCAGGACCCGAACCTGGCGGGGACGGGAGGCACGGCGGTGAACGTGACGGCGAACGGCAGTGTGGCCAACGTAGGCTATCTGCGGGGCGCGCTGAGCGAGGAGATTCAACATGCCGACCTGCTGCGCAGTACGCTGGGGCTGGCGGATGCGACGAAGGACCCGGTGCAGACGTTCTACTTTCCGACGGGAACGTTTGACTCTCTCACGAACTTTTTCCCGGTACTGGTGGCTCTGGAGACGGCCTTTATTGCCGCGTATATGACGGCGGTGGAGGAGTTTGGGTTGATGCTGGGGGGTGTTGCGCCGTACTCCGCGAGCCAGATGGCGGCGGACGGGAGCACCTATACGGCGGCGCAACTGGCGGAGTTTGCCAAGATCAGCGCGGCGATTCTGGGGGTTGAGGCGGAGCATCGCACGCTGGCAAGGGCGATTCCATCGGGGATGAGCTTTGCCGGGACGCAGATACTGCCGTCGGACAATGTCTGTTACGAATCGACCGATACGGTAACGTCGGTGTACAACGGGTCGGCGTCGGCGGCAGCTGCGCTGGGGCCTTTTCTGGCGGCGGGCAGCAACCTGACGGCATACAGCTACGAGACGGCGTTGGGTGGGTCTGCGAACCTGTTCCTGGCCTGCACTGGGGGTGCGCCGGCGGCGTGAGTCAGGAGGCTTAGGACGACAGGGGCCCGGCGATCGCATTTTGGGTGGCCGGGCTTTTTTGCGGCTCCTGAAGCTACGCGGAGGGAGTATAGATGGGTGAATTGGCCGTGGTTGCCGCCTTTGGCGTGCGCCAGGTTGGCCGGGAGCGGGTTTTCAAAGGGTTTCAAGAATGGGTTGGTTGAGGATTTGGGGTATATGCGATACTCGATGAGGCATGTATAAACGGATCGTTTTGAAGCTCTCAGGGGAAGCGTTGGCGGGCAAGCGAGGCTTTGGCCTGGACGCCGATCGTGTTTCTGAAATTACTGCGGAAGTGGTGGAAGTGCACAACCTTGGCGTGGAAGTGGCGCTTGTTGTTGGGGGCGGGAACTTTTTCCGCGGAGTGGCCGAGCAGGCCAAGGAGATGGATCGTGTGAGCGGGGACAACATGGGAATGTTGTCGACCGTGATCAACGCCATCGCCCTGCAGGACGCTATTGAGAAGCAGGGCGTGCAGTGCCGTGTGATGACTGCGGTGGCGATGGATCAGATTGCCGAGCCGTATATTCGGCGCCGGGCGGTGCGCCACCTGGAAAAGGGGCGCGTGGTGATTTTTGCGGCGGGCATTGGGAATCCGTTTTTTTCCACCGATACCGCGGCCAGCCTGCGGGCGATGGAGATCAAAGCCGACGTGCTGATGAAGGCGACCAAGGTTGAGGGGATTTACAACGCCGATCCGGTTCTTTTCAAGGACGCGGTGAAGTACGACGAGATCACGTACATGGAGATTCTGCGGCAGGGGCTGAAGGTGATGGACCTGACGGCGGTGAGCCTGTGCAAGGACAACAACCTGCCGATGATTATCTTCAACATGAACCAGCCGGGGAATATCCGGCGGGTTGCGATGGGCGAAAAAGTCGGGTCACTGGTTACTTCCTGACGCCAGGGCGGTTATGATTGCGTCCAACGAGAGCGTCGCGGCCCCCACCAAACCAGCCCGTCTGGACGCGCTGACAGGTCTGCGCTGCTTTGCGGCGCTGAACATTGTCTTTTTTCATTTTTCGAACCCAGACTGGTTCGACTTCCGGGGTGTGTTTCACCTGCCGTGGCTGAGCGCGTATCCGGTGACGCTGCGGCTGAATTTTGCGCCGGTGGTCAATGCCGGGTACCTGTCGGTGAGTTTTTTCATCATGCTGTCGGGCTTTGTGCTGGCGTATAACTATGCCGGGCGAGCGCGTGCGGGCAAGCTGGACAAGGTGAGATTCTGGGAGGCGCGCTGGACACGGCTGTACCCGGTGTACCTGCTGAGCCTGCTGCTGGGCTGGCAGATGATTTCGGTGGAGTACGGGGCGCACCGGCACTGGATGTTCTGGCTGGGGATGGGGCTGACGCCGCTGCTGATGCAGGGATGGGTGCCGGAGATTGCCACGTTCTGGAATACGCCGGCTTGGACGATGTCTGCGGAAGCTTTCTACTACGTGATTTTTCCGTGGGTGGCGGCGTGGAAGAAGCCTTTGCGGGGGCGTTTGCTGGCGCGGATGGCGCTGGTGTGGGGCGTGGCGATGATTCCGGGCGCCTTGTATGTGCATTTCAGCCCGGACGGGATTGCGCATCCGGACCGCTTCAGCTGGGGCCCATGGCTGCAGGTGTTGAAGTTTACGCCGATGCCGCATTTGCCGAGCTTTTTGTTTGGTGTGCTGCTGGCCAACCTGGACGAGACGATTCCTCGCGCAGGGCGGTTGCGGGTTTTGGTGGGGTTGGCGGGGTTTGCTGGGGTGTACGGGATTCTGATGCTGGGGCAGCGGGTGCCGTATGCGCTGATTCACGACGGGCTGCTGATACCGTTGTTCGGCTCGATTGTGCTGGGGCTGGCGGGGACCAATCTGCTGGCGCGGCTGTTCAGTTTTAGGGTGATGGTGTTTGTGGGTGAGAGCAGCTACTGCCTGTACCTGCTGCACTTTAACCTGTGGAATATGCTCCATGCGAGCGGGGTGCTGGTGGCGCTGCACCTGATGCGGTTTGATCCGTGGATCAGCTACGCGATTCTGGTTGGGCTGGGGTTGGTGGCTCTGCACCTTGTGGAGAAGCCGGCGCAGAAGGTGCTGCGGAGTTGGATGGGGGTTTGGCGGTAGTGGGCTGGCGGGGATCAGACGGATCGAGTTGCGCTCGATTGCGGCCTATCTTAACGACAAAGGCTTCGTTAAGATAGGCCCTGTTATCCATGGCTAGCCATGTTAGTCCGCTGCCGGCTTGCTATGCCATGCTACATACTCGCCGATTCCATACAGTACTGCATAAATAAGCACAGCAATAAACCGACCTATTTCGGATGGAGTGGCGACAAACAACCAATAGCCGATTGCCAACGCGACTGCGCGCATGATCCAAATTGGATAGTGATAGAATGTGCGCCAATCGTGTACACTCAGGTCTGTTCGAAATGGTGTCGAAAGGAATGCGAGGCAAATAGTCAAGGCTGTGATCACGGACATCGCAAACCAGGATTTGGAGAAAAAATACAGCAAAGGCAGATAACCCGCCGCCGCAAGCAGAATCTTGTAAATGAAGGCGGGGCCGAGCCGAGCCGAAGTTCCCCGTGTTTCCGCGGTTTCAGCCATAATATTCTCCTTCTTTAGCAAGCTACCGCACACGCGCCGCAAAGAATTACAGCAGCTTCACACGCAAAAACTGTGAGCGTGCATCCTGATGCCAGACCTACTCCGGCAGCGACAAGGCAGGCTGCTGCTTCGTACGAAAGCTTAGTTCGAACTAAACGTCCTGGCATCGTGTGTTGATGCGCAAACTGGACACCGATATTTGTCGATGATTGTGAGACGTACTCCAATTCTTGCGCTCGGAACTGTTCGACAAAGGCGAGTTGCGTCTTGTAGAGTCCTTGTTTTTTCACCATCGACAAAAACTGCTGCCGCGCCTCATATCCGGGATCCATTGAAGAACGAGCTTTTGAAATGTCGATTTGAATGCCATGCGCTGCGAGCGTTTTCTGAAACGATTGTACGTCATCCTCGCTTGGATGGTAATTCAGGTAATCGTCCTGGTTCTCAAGAATCCTTTTTTCCAACGCAGCGTTGTATCCAATCTCTTGAAGGTGGTCCATGGCCGTTTTCATGGATGCCGCAGCGATTTCTACGTCGCTGGCAGTCAGCTTCCCCGCTTGCTTTTTCTGCACATAATTGTGGACGCTCTGGTTTACGTTGCTCAGGACGGCCTGACTGATTTTGGAACTGTCCCATCCGCTCGAAGGTGGATGACTGAGATCTGCGTCTTGTTGTGCAAATAGAACGGTTTCCGTTCCTGCCACGAGAGCGGCAGAAACCACGATGGAGAGAACTTTCTTTAGGAATATCATGTCACCAAAGTACCCCCCCCCCCGGAAGAGATGTCAACCCGATCGGGATGTTTAGACGGGTACTTTGGTAATCATTCGCAGTGGGGGGGGGACGGCGAAGGTTCTGGCGATTGTTCCGGGCTAGGACCATTTAGTCTGCACAGAGGATGCTGGATCTGGATGGGTATCCGGCCCAGGACTTTCACGCAGGTGGGCTCACGCTCTATGGTGGACAGCATGATGCGAGCAATTGTGGTGATGGTGGGGGCCGTGCTGATGAGCGCGGCGACGGCGTATGCGGCGGATGGGGAGTTGAAATTTGCCGAGCTGGGGCAGTGCCGGTTGGAGAGCGGGCAGGTGATTGAGGAGTGCCGGGTGGGGTACCGGACGTTTGGGACGCTGAATGCGGCTGCGGACAATGCGGTACTGATGCCGACGTGGTTGTATGGGACGTCGGCGGATTTGGTGGGGTTGTTTGGGGATCCGGCGGCGAAGCCGGGGGCGAACGTGCTGGTGGATACGACGCGGTTCTACGGGATAGCGGTGGATACGCTGGGCGATGGGGTGAGTTCTTCGCCGTCAAACAGCAAGCGGCAGCATGGGACGGCGTTCCCGAAGATGACGATGCGGGACGTGATTGCGGTGGAGTACCGGTTGGTGACGGAGACGCTGGGGCTGAAGCATTTGCACGCGGTGCTGGGCTTGTCGATGGGCGGGGAGCAGACGTTTGGCTGGGCGGCGGCGCATCCGGGATTTTTCGATTTGGCGGCGCCGATCCTGGGGACTCCGCGGCTGACCAGCTACGACCTGGAAGTGAAGCGGATTATGGTGGAGACGATCGAGTCGGACGCGGGGTTTGCCGGGGGGCAGTATACGACGGAGCCGAAGCTGGGGTTGGCGAATCTGTTTGGCTCGCTGGTGGTGACCTCGCCGGCGTGGCGGAACGGGGAGACGACGCGGGAGGGTCTGGAGGCTTTTGTGACGGCGACGGAGGCTCGGCAGGCGATCGACGCGAACGACCGTATGGCGCAGTTGCGGACGATTATGACGCAGGATGTGGTGGGGAAGGGAACGATTGTCGAGGCGGCGCACAGGGCGACGGCGAAGTTTCTGGTGATTGTGTCGGCGGAAGACCATTTGGTCAATCCGCAACCGGCGCTGGAGTGGGCTGGAGCGTTGGGCGCGGAGACGTACGTGTCGCAGGGGACGTGCGCGCATTTGATCATGCTGTGCGATGCGGAGGCTGTGTCGAAGCGGGTGCGGGCGTATCTGGCGAAGAAGTAGTTTGCCTTTTTGGGGGATTTGCGCTGTGGCGGGCGGGCAGGATGAGTCCGACTCATCTACTCGCTTGCGCTCGTTGATGCATAACGGCAATCGAGCAGGCAATGGAAAAAATAATTTGACGTATTTTGTAACGGATTAACCTCTGCGTGACTTTCTTCCAGTGAAAGCACCACAGAAGGACATCCGACCCCATGAGTTTACGCATGTATCGAGTTATGGGCCTACTTCTCCTGATGTCGATGGGGAGATTGGCCGCCGGAGCGCAGGAACCTCTGACGCTTCGGCAAGCGATCCAACAGGCTCTTGGGCAAAGCCCATTGGCCGCGATTGCGCAGGCCGGCAATGTCGATGCGAAGGCTGCGTCGAGCCTGGCACGCACCCAGCTGTTGCCGCAGCTCTCGTTTACTGAAAATATGTCGCGGGGCACGGATCCGGTATATGCCTTTGGAACGCGGCTGCGGCAGGGACGGTTCACTCAGGCGGACTTTGCGCTGGATGCGCTGAACAGTCCGGCAGCGATTGGGAATTTTTCTTCGCGCTTTTCCGGGCAGTGGATGGCGTTTGATTCGTTCAAGGCGGAGAAGGAGATTCACCGGGCGGATCTGCTCAAGCAGAGCGCGTCCGACTCTGCCAAGGCCGTGGATCAGCAGATTGTTTTCTGCGTTGTTGGGGCGTACCAGCAGGTGCTGTATGCGCAGCGGGAGATTGCGGTAGCCCAGCACGAACAAGAGACGGCGGCGGCGCTGCTGGCTTCCGTTGAGGATCACGTGAAGGCCGGGCTTGCGGTGGAATCAGACAGGATGTCGGCCCAGGTGAATGTGGCTGCGCGGCAGGAAGAGTTGATTGCGGCGCAGGGTGATCTGGAACTGGCATGGGCAGCACTGCGTGAGGCAATGGGCGCGCCGGAACTGAAGGCGACGGAATTGAAGCCGATGGACGCGCACAGTTTTCCTCCGCGGGTACTGGAAGAAGAGATGGCGATGGCTGCCAAGATGCGTCCGGATTTGATGGCGTTGGGCGCGGCGCAGTCGGCCCAGGCATCGGCGGTGGGAGCTGCGAAGTCGGACTTTGGCCCACGCGTGAGCGCTTATGGGAATTGGGAAGATGACCATGCTTCGATTGGCGGCGCGGGAGGAAACAACTGGGTTGGCGGCATACAGATCAGCGTGGATATTCTGCCCGTTGGCAAGCGCGCACAGCTGGTGCGCGAGAATGCGGCAAAGCGGAAGATCGATGGGCAGGTGGCAGCCGCGCAGCAACATTTGCGGCTTGAAGTAAGTCAGGCGCATATACATCTTCAGACTGCTGCACTGCAACTGGAGACGGCGCGGGCAGCGATGGACCAATCTGCGGAGAGCCTGCGGATATTGAAGAATCGTTACGGAGCAGGACTTGCCACGATGACGGATTTGCTGCGTGCTGAAGATGCCGAGCGGCAAAGCCAAACCAACTACTGGCATGCGGTGTACGGAAATGCCATGGCCTACAGCGAACTTTTATACGCCACCGGGACGCTGACTCCCGATGCTGCGGAGGAACTGCAATGAAGAATATTTTGAGGGCAAGTTTGCTTGCCGCTTCCGCGGCGATGATTGCCGGTTGCCATGGAGGTGAATCTGCTGCAATGCCAGGGCCGGTACAAACGATGCAGGCGACGGTTGTTGAGAGCCAGCAAATGCAGTTGCCTGTGAGTCTGCAATCGACAGGCACAGTGCACTCAAGAGAAACCGCAGTGGTTTCCGCGCAGGTGATGGGTCGCGTTCAACAGGTGTTGGTGCACGAGGGCGACAAGGTGCGGGCGGGTCAAACGCTGGCGATTCTGGACGACGCTGCGATGCGGTTTCAATTGGAGCAAGCTCAGGCGGGCGTGAAAGCGGCGCAGAACGCGCAAGCGGCGACGCAGACCAATGCCGCGCTGGCTGCGAGCACGCTGGACCGTTACAAGCAGCTCCAGTTGCAAAAGAGTGTCAGCCCGCAGGAGATGGATGAAGTATCTCGGCGATCCGAAGGAGCCGCAGCGAGTGTGGATGCGATGCGCGCGCAGACCGATGCCGCTCGGGCGCAGGAGAGTGGCGCGCGCACTATGCTGGGGTACACGCATCTGGTTGCACCATTTGCGGGCGTGGTGACGGCGCGCCTGGCTGACCCGGGCACGATGGCTGCACCGGGCGTGCCGCTGCTTCAGATTGATGAAGCTGGGGCGCTGCAACTGCAAGCCAGCGTGGATGAGTCGGTGATCGGCGCGATTCACATGGGGATGAAAGTGGACGTAGGAATCAATGACAGCGCGAAGCTGAGTGGGACGGTTGCCGAGATTGTTCCAGCGGCTGATCCAATGAGTCACAGTTTTCTTGTCAAGATTAACCTGCCATCGTCGGCTCAGATTCGCGCGGGGATGTACGGAACGGCGGGGTTCGCGAATGGGACTCGTCAGGCGATTCTGATTCCTCGCTCGACTGTGGTTGATCGCGGATCGCTGCACTGCGTGTACGTACTAGACAGCCAGGGAATTGCGCAGCTTCGCTACATCACGCTGGGGGCGGTTCAGGGGAATCTCGTCGAAGTGCTTTCGGGTGTCTCTGCGGGTGAGAAGCTTGTGGACGTACCGTCGGACCGGGACCTTTCCGGCAAGCGTATCGAGACCAGCACAGGGGTCCGGCCATGAAGCAAGACCTTGGAATTGCCGGGCGACTGGCACAGGCGTTCATCAATTCGAAACTGACGGTGCTATTCATTGCAGCGTCGCTGGCCATTGGAATTTTCGCGGTCACGATTATCCCCCGCGAGGAAGAGCCGCAGATCCTGGTTCCGATGCTGGACATCACGACGGCGATGCCGGGCGCTTCCCCAGCTGAGGTGGAAGAGCGCGTCACTCTGCCGATCGAGAATCTGGTGCACCAGATCTCCGGGGTGGAGTATGTGTATTCCACCTCTGCCCCGGGTCAAAGCCTGGTTATTGTTCGCTTCCTCGTTGGCACTCCGCAGGAAGATGCTCTGATCAAGGTGTACAGCAAGCTGTACTCGAATTTTGACCGGATGGCGCCCGGAGTTTCGCAACCGCTGATCAAGGCGCGGTCCATTGACGACGTTCCGATTCTGGCCATGACGCTGTGGGGTGAACACTACAACGGCTATCAGTTGCGGGCAATTGCTGACGAGATGAAGCACAATATCGCGCAGATTGGCGATGTCTCGGAGATGACAATTATCGGCGGCCTTCCGCGCACGATGCGGGTGGTGCTGAGTACAGAGAAGCTTACTGCATACGGTTTGTCGCCGATGGCGATTGTGGGACATTTGCAAGCGGCAAATGCCAGTGTGCAGGCGGGGAATTTCTCTGAGAACAATCAGGAGGTGCGCGTCGATGCGGGCAACCTGTTTGCCCGGCGAGAGGATCTGGAAGCGGTGGTGGTTGGCGTGGTTCGCGGCCATCCTGTGTACCTGCGCGACGTTGCGGACAAGATTGTGGACGGCGCAGCGGACCCTGCGGATTATGTGGTCTACGGCACGACGAATACCGGCGCAGGCGCGCAACAGGGTGCGCATCAGTATCCAGCCGTGACGATCACCGTGGCCAAGCGCAAGGGAACCAACGCAACCGATATCTCGAACGCGGTGCTCAAGCGTGTGCATGAGATGCAGGACGTAACCATTCCGAACGACGTGACTGTGACGACTACGCGGAACTACGGCGAGACGGCAAAGGACAAGTCGGACGAGCTGCTGGAGCATCTGTTGCTGGCCACGTTATCGGTGACTCTACTGGTTGCGCTGTTCCTGGGGTGGCGTGAGTCGGGTGTCGTGTTGCTGGCGATTCCAGTGACCCTTGCACTGACGATGTCGGTTTTCTACTTTCTTGGCTACACGATCAATCGAGTTACGCTGTTTGCCTTGATCTTCTCCATTGGCATTCTTGTCGACGATGCGATCGTTGTGGTTGAGAATATGGTGCGCCATTTCCGACTGCCTGAAAATCACGGGCGACCGATGAGCACTGTCGCCGTGGAAGCTGTTGCCGAGGTTGGGAACCCGACTATTCTTGCTACGTTCGCTGTGATCGCCGCTGTACTTCCGATGGCTTTCGTGCGAGGACTGATGGGGCCTTATATGCGGCCTATCCCGGTTGGAGCTTCGGCTGCAATGCTCTTCTCGCTGATGGTCGCATTCGTGGTCTCTCCATGGGCCGCGCTGCGTTTGCTGGGCAAGCATCTGCAGGGAGCAAAGCTGCTTGAACCGGAGACGGAGAACTGGCGCACGCGGGTCTATCGCCGCATCATGACTCCGCTGATAGAGTCGCCGCGCAATCGTACGCTATTCTTCATTGGCGTGGTTTTTTTGCTGCTGGTTTCGGTAGCGCTGGTGCCGATGGGACTGGTGCGCGTGAAGATGCTGCCGTTCGATAACAAGAGCGAGTTGCAAGTTGTGATCAACATGCCCGATGGTACGCCGCTGGAGGAGACAGCGCGCGTGGCACAGGCACTTGGGGATGAACTGGCGCGGCAACCGGATGTGCTGAACTATCAGACGTACACGGGAACGTCCGGGCCCTATAACTTCAACGGATTAGTGCGTCACTACTACATGCGGCGCCAGCCGAATCAGGCCGACATTCAAGTGAACCTGTTGCCTGCGAAGCAGCGCAGTGTGCAGAGCCACGCTATTGCCAAGCGTCTTCGTCCGTTGCTGGACGCGATCGGGAATCAGTATGGGGCGCGCATTCAGGTGAGCGAAGTGCCGCCTGGTCCGCCAGTCATCCAGACGCTGGTGGCTGAGGTCTACGGTCCAGACCTGGCGGGCCAGACCGAAGTGGCACAGCAAATCAAGACCATCTTCCAGCACACCCCAGGTGTAGTGGACACGGACTGGTATGTGGAAGATGCTCAACCGAGGCTGATGATCCGCGTCGATGAGGTCAAGGCGGCACAGCACGGCATTGCGGTTTCTGACGTTGCACATGCACTGGGACTGGCTGTATCGGGGACATCGGTGGGGCTGATTCACGATCAGACGGCGCGTGAGCCAGCGCTGGCAGTTGTTGAACTTGACCGCGCGGACCGCTCTTCTGAGCAAGGACTCGGCAATATTCGGCTGCCCGGTTCGGATGGCGGGATGGTGTCTTTGCGCGAGTTGGTACAGATCGAGCATACGACTATCCAACGCAATATTTATCACAAGAATCTGCATCGTGTGGTCTACGTGACGGGGGATGTGGCCGGGGCGATTGAGAGCCCAGTGTACGCGATTCTGAAGATGAACAAGGAACTTGATCACCTGACGCTGCCGGCCGGCTATACGCTGACCCGATATAACGCGTCGATGCCGGAGTCGACCGACCACTACTCCATGAAGTGGGATGGTGAGTGGCATATCACGATCGAAGTTTTCCGCGACATGGGTCTGGCATTTGCCGCGGTTCTCGTCCTGATTTATGTGCTTGTGGTGGGTTGGTTCCGCTCCTTTATTGTTCCTCTGATTATCATGGCTCCAATTCCGCTGACACTGGTCGGAATCATGCCGGCACATGCGATAATGGGCGCCTTCTTCACAGCGACTTCAATGATCGGCTTCATTGCCGGGGCCGGAATTATTGTGCGCAACTCGATTATCCTTGTGGACTTCATTGAACTGCGAATACGCGAGGGTATGCCGCTGGCCGAAGCGGTGATCGATGCAGGGGCAACGCGCTTCCGTCCGATGCTGTTGACGGCAGCTGCGGTGGTGGTGGGTGCAAGCGTCATCCTTACTGATCCCATTTTTCAGGGGCTTGCATTGTCGCTGATTGCCGGCGCGGTGGCATCCACTTTCCTTTCGTGGCCGACGATTCCGGTGCTTTACTACATTGTCCACGCCGGGAAGAATACCCAGGCGGGACACGAACCCGAAACTGAAGAAGGAGAATCTCTATGACAGTGGAACGCGGAGTACGCCTGATGGGAGGCGCAATGGTTCTGATCTCCCTTTTGCTTGCGCATTTTGTATCGCCTTACTGGCTGTGGTTGACAGTCTTTGTGGGCCTGAATCTACTTCAATCCGCGTTCACCAACTGGTGTCCGGCGATGTTGATTCTGCGCGCGATGGGGCTGAAGGATGCCAGCTGTAGTGGCAACGGTTGCCGAGATGATGCCTGAGAAGCGATTTCCAGCTTCGCAGGCGGCGCGCCTTGAGAATCCGGAGCGCCTGGTGTGGCTTCCTCCCGCGGATGTAATCCGTGCATTGGCTGTGCAGGCCGGAGAAACCATCGCTGACGTCGGCGCGGGTACAGGGTACTTTGCCTTGCCGCTCTCCGTTGCGGTTGGCGAAGCAGGCAAGGTGTACGCTGTGGATGGACAAAGTGAGATGCTTGGGTGGATCAAGGGAAAGCTGGGCCAGGCTGAGTTTTCGAACATCGAACTGATTCACGCGGAGGCCGAGCAGAGCAACCTGCCGGGATCGAGCTGCGATGTTTTCTTCCTGGCAAATCTGTGGCATGAGATAGAGGACCGAGTTGCGGTGTTGGCGGAAGCGCAGCTAGTTCTGCGCAAGGGTGGACGGCTTGCGATTCTCGACTGGCGTACCGATGTTGAAGCTATTGCAGGGCCACCGCTGGCACATCGCATCGCTTCCGCTGATGCCATGGAAGAAGTGCGCCTCGCCGGTTTCACGCGGCTTGCTTCGCAGGAGATTGGACGATATTCATGGCTGGTTCAAGGCGAGACAAAGCGATGATCGTACCAAAGGGTATTCAGGCTGGTGGCCCCCGGAAGATTCGCGGCGAACGGATCAAGGATGAGGTGTATCGGCAAATGTTTCTTCTAGAGGAAAGCCGCCCTGGGTCGGAGATTGGGCTGGCTCTGGTGTTGTTGCGCGCATGGCTGGATGCTGACTCAAAGCCTGCAGGCGATGAGGAGAGGGATTGGCTGAAGAAGGTCTCTCCGATCTGCGTGAAGATGATTGAGGCGGCGTTGCAAGAGGGTGGGTCGGCTCATCCGAGTGCGAAATAGATCCATCTGAGAAGTTGTGCGGGTGGTGCTTGCGCAGCATTTCGAGGGAATCAACGTCTTCGTAATTGAGGCTATACTGGAGTTGATCCTGACGGCCGGAAGCGATGCGACCTGAATTGATTCAAGCGGCAGAACTGTTGCGCCTCAATACCCCCGAGGCGGTTGAAGAGGCTATTGGGCTGCTTCAGAATACGGTCTATTCCTTCAGCATGAAGGTGTGCGGGCATCCGGAAGATGCCGAAGATACCATGCAGGAAGTGCTCTACCGTTCAATCCAGCACCTGAGCAAGCTACGGGCTCCGCAGGAGTTGGCGGTATGGCTTTATACGGTGACGAGAAACCGTTGCTGGCGCATGCGCCGCAAACCGTCCAACGCTCCGGCGAAGTTGCTGTCACTGGATGAGCTGATGCCTAGCGACGAAGAGTTGGGTCGGCTGCTTCAGGATGATGGAGTGGGTCCTGAAGGCCATCTGCTTCAAGGCGAGGAGCACCATCTGCTTCATCAGGCTATCCTGAGCATTGCCGCACCTTTGCGGATAGTCCTCGTGCTGCACGATATGGAGGAGCTGACGACACAGCAGGTGGCGCAGATTCTGGGATTGCAGCAGGGAACGGTGCGAATTCGGCTTCATCGGGCGCGGTTGAGTGTGCGCAAGGAGATGACCCTGCTGCTGAGCCGCGCGGCAGTCGATTCCGGGAAAGTGGCGGCGATCGCGAGGCGAACCAAAGGCACAGGGGCAAGGGGAAAGCGACGGCCAGATGCGTGTCGCGATTTGTTTGCCAACCTCTCGGAGTATTTGGATGGCAAGCTGGATCCGGTGAGCTGCGATGAGATGCGCGGGCACATTGAAGCGTGTCCGTCCTGCGTGGTGTTTCTGCGCGATTTGCGCTCCGCGATTGATCGATGCCGCTCTCTGGAGATTCGCTGCGACGCGAGCGTCGCATCGCGACTGCGAGCCATCCTGACGCGGGAATATCTGCGCATGTTGGTTCTGCCGGGTGTTAAATAAATATCTGCGAACTTGTAACAGATTGTCTCCATTGTGGCTTTCTTTCAATGAAGAGGAGATATTCGATGGAAGTCAGAATCACACATCTTGACCAGGTTAAATTTGCCATTCATGCACGGTCGCACACGATACTCTGCGACCAGCCGACCGACAATGGAGGGGAAGACAGCGGAATGACGCCTCCCGAGCTGCTGCTGGCGTCGCTGGGATCCTGCGCGGCTTTCTACGCGGTGCAATATTTGAAGACCCGGAGTCTCGACGACCGTGGAGTGGAGGTTACCGTGACTGCCGAGAAGTTGAAACAGCCGTCGCGGATTGGCAACTTCCGCATTGAGGTTGTGTGCCCGGTGTCTCTTTCGGAGGATCAGAAGGAGGGACTGATGCGTTCTGTCCACCACTGCCTTGTGCACAATACGCTTTTGACGCCGCCGGAGGTCCGCATTGAGTTGATCGCGGGCGAGCGGTCTGTTCAAATGGCCCCGGCGTCGTTGCCAGCATAGGGCGGTCCGCAGTCCGAGTGCCATCCTAGAAGGGAGCTGACGGAGGCTGACCCTGCGGATGGTCAGCCATTCCCTTCAATAAGATGCGGTTTGGAGAACATCCGGCATCTGCCGGAAATTGTCATTGACATCGATTGAAGCGCCCTGCGAATTTCCAGTGAGCAAAGAATCAACTGGAGGTCACCAGTTGGGAAAGTCGCGCGTTGGAAGTGGCAGGTTCGCGGGAATTGGAGCACGCGGGAGGATCGGATTCCCTCCGCGGTCTGGCTCGGTGTACTTTGGGTCGGAATGATCCTCGGCTTTGGGATGGATGCCAGGAGATTTCTGGGTAAGCATCCGACGTTGCTGCTGCATTTACACGCGGCGGTCTTCACTATTTGGATGTTTCTTCTGACGGTGCAAGTGCTTCTGGGGGTTCGTAACCGGGTTGACTTGCACCGGAAATTAGGCTGGCTTCTGGCCGCGTGGGCCTGCCTGATGGAGGTGATGGGCTCTGTTGGGGATTACACGGCGGCCATGATGAACGTAAAGGCGCATGGCCCATTCCCTTATCCGTTCATCTCGGTTCACGTTGTCGACATAGGGGGCTTTCTGCTTGTGCTTGCCATAGGCATCGCGATGCGGAGCAATCCCGAGGCGCACAAGCGGATGATGATTCTCTCCACTGTCGCTCTCGCCGACCCCGGCTTCAACCGTTTCATTGGCTACGTCTACCCAGCCGATCCGCATACAGCGTTTCTCGGTTTTCTGCATGTCTTTTGGGGCAGCATTCCGCTGGTTGCGATGATACTGGGCTGGGACCGTATCGCGGACTTCTCATCCGCTCCCACGTGATTGCTTCGTTTTCGTTGCTCGCACCGATGTACATGGCCTCTGCACTTTACTTCTGGAAGCCGTGAGTGGATCTCACCCTCAATTGGGTAATTTCCTGGGCAAAGTAGTCCAAGGCCGACGATTGCTTCACAAGAAGGTGCAACAGTCTTCGCGACATTGCGCTCGCAAGAACGAGCGAGGTACGCTCTGAGCGTATGCCTCAAGTGCTGGATATTAGGCACATGGCCGGCCGACGGAGCAGAGCGGTGGTTTTTGGCTGTCTTGCAAGTTTGGGGAAAGAAAGTTTGGGACAGGGGTCAGGAGATCGAGCGGCGCTCGATTTTGGTTGGTTGAGAACGGGGGCCAAGGCGGGAGCTGAGCTTGGGGGTTTATGGGTTCGGTATACTCGGGGAGGTCGGGTCCGCTGTGGGCCCGGGTGGGAGTGGGGAGATGCGGACGAAGACAGTGATGGTGGCCAGCGCGGTGGTGATGATGGTGCTGGGGTTGGGTACGACGTTTGCGCCGCAGGAGCTGCTGGGGGCTTGGGGAGTGGCTCCGCTACCGGTGACGGTGCTGGTGGTGCAGGTGGCCGGGGCACTGTATTTCGGGTTTGCCATTATGAACTGGATGGCCAAGGACGTTTTGATTGGGGGCATATACAGCCGGCCACTGGCGCTGGGTAACTTTGCGCATTTTTTTGTGATGGCGGGGGCGCTGGTGAAGGCGCTTATTGCGGGCCACCACGAAGCGCCAGTGTGGGCTGGTGCGGTGGTGTACGTGGTGTTTGCGTGGCTGTTTGGGCAGGTGGTGTTTGGGGATCCGTTGGGGACGAAGGGCTTAGGGGCGAGAGACTAGGGAATTAGGGACCAGGGACTTAGGGACTAGGGTAGTGTCTCATTCATAGCGTCTGTTATCGACGCCCCACAGTGAACAGGACAGGGTGGTCTGCATTCCCTCAGGGGCTAAAGCCCTCTTGATTTTGGGGGTCTTACGTACGGGCTGAAGCCCGTACCCTTAGAAACGGATAAATGATCATCTGCTTGCGACACAACACCGGGGACTGAGAGTCTGGGATCGAGCTGCGCTCGATTTGGTTTGGGTTGCCGCGGGAGATTTTATGGCTGGGGGGTGGTGCTGGAGCTGGTGCCGGTGCCGGAGTTTGAGTTGTTGCTGTTGCCGATGGAGTTGCCGGAGGGTGATGCGGAGCCGGCGGTGGGGGAGCTGCCCATGGGGGAGTTTCCGATTGGTGAGCCGATGGCGCCGGCGCTGCTGGAGATGGTTTTGCGATCGGCGAGGGGGTCGTATACGAACTCCCACTCGTTGTAGTGCTTTTTCTTTTTGTATTCGAGGATGGCGAGCTTGGTGCTGGTACTTTCAACGCCTATGATGCCGCCGCCGCCGAAGGTTTGGCCGGAGGTGGAGGAGCCAAAGCCGGATCTGGTGGGCGAGTTGGTTGTAGAGCCTGTTGTGGAGCCGGTGCCGGTGGTGGTGCCGGATGCGTTGCCCTGGCCGCTGGAGTCGGTGGAGCCGTTGTTGGCGGTTGAGTTGGGGTCGGTAGAGGTGCCGGAAGGAGCGAGGGTGGATCCGCCGAAGAGTGGTCCGCCGGTGGGCTGGGCCTGGTTTCCGCCGCTGGGGCCGATGCCGGCGAGGACGGATCCGCCTGCGGAGCCGGTTCCGGCGATGGGTTGTCCGAAGAAGCCGAGGGTTTGAGTCTTGGCTTCGCCGAAGTGGATGAGGTGCCACTCGTCCTTGCCGGTGAAGGGGTCTTTGTAGCGCTTGCGCAGGAAGCGGATGTTGTTGGCTTTTTCGAGTGCGTCCATGGTGGGCGGGTATGCGCCGAATTTGCGGTAGTAGAGCTGTATGGCGCGCTGGTATTGCTTGCCGCGGTGCATGAGCTCGATTTCGCGGTCGCGCTGGATGCTTTTGGCGATTTGCGGGGCGGCGACGGAGAGGGCGATGAGGACCATGAGGGTGAGGAAGACGACGGCGAGCAGCATGTAGCCCTGTTCCGCGGCAGGAATGCGGGGAGCGGTTCGGGCGCGGGCTGTGGTCGAGTTAGTCATGGGCGGCCTGGGGCGCTAATTGGCGAGCAGTGGCACGGTTTGTGTGTTGTTGTAGCTGAGGTCGATGATCTGTACGCCGTTGGGGGCGACGGAGACGACCTTGTAGCGGTGGTTGACGATTTCGCCGGGGCCAGCCTCGAAGATGTCTTCGCCATGCATGAGGAAGGCCTTGCGGGTGCCGTCGCGGCTGGTGGAATAGCCGAAGTAGTGGAGGTCAATGGGTGGCGGTTGGGGGGGGGCGGGGGGGGTGTAGACGGGGGTTTTGGCGACCTGCTGGTCGTTGCGAGGGGATTTGACGGGTTTTTCGATGACGATGGGGGCCGAGTCGGCGGAGAAGATGTTGCGGCCGTTGCCGGAGTAGAGGATGGATTCGCTGAGGGCGAGCCGTTCGAGGTGGAGCGCGGGGTCGAGGTTGATGGATGCGACCTTGCGGGCCTCAGGACCGGCGGCGGCGCGGGCAGCGGGCGCCAGGGATGCGGGGTGTGCCGCCGGCTGGGGAGCGGGTGCGGGGGTGCTGGAGCTGCCGCCGAACTGGTAGATGGCGAGGGCGATGACGGCGACGAAGAGTGCGCCGGCGATGTAGACGTTGCGCTTGTTTTCCGTGCCTACTTTGAGGGCCATGGCTAGTTGCCCTCCTTGTCGGTGGTGGACTGGGTGGGGTTGGACTGGGTGGGAGTTGCGCTTTCGAGGGGGTTGTCGCCTGGTACGTCGGCGGGTTTGAGCCAGGCGGAGAACTGAAGGCGGAGGTTGACGACGCCGCTTTGCTGGCCGGTGAGGGCCATGGCGCGGATGACGAAGAAGGTCTGGCTGCGCTCGAGGCCGTTGATGACGCGGAGGATGGCGGGGTAATCGCCGCTGAGTCCGGCGTCCATGCGAATTTCCGTGAGGTCTCCGGAGCCGGGGACCTGTGTGTACTGGACGCGGGTGAGGCGGACGGGGCCGGTGGCCTGGATTTTGCCGATCTGCTCAAGGATGGCGGAGTAGCTGGGGGGGACGCGTTTGGCGTAGAAGGTGTCGATTTGGGTGCGGGAGAGGTCGACGCGCTTGTCGAGTCCGCGGAGGGGAGCGGTTTGTGCGTCCATGGCGCGGAGTTGGGCGCGAGCGCCGATGAGTGCGTCCTGGCTGCCGGCGCTGGTGGTTCGCCAGTCGAGCCCGACGCGGATGGCGAGGCCGAGCGCGACCAGGGCCAAGAGGGCAAAGGCTACGACGTGGAAGCCGAGCGGGGAAAAGAGGCGTTCGCGGAGGAGGTTCCAGCGGATGGGAGTGCTCATTGGTTACCTCCGTTGCGTGGGTGGATGGTGGTGGGGGGGAATGGGCGGATGGTTCCCTGCGGCGGGGGTTGGCCGGGGTTGGGGGGCGCCGGGGTGTAGGCCTGGCGCTGGACTGGAGCGGGGTTTTGGGCTGCGGCGCGAGCTGGGGATTGGGCCGGAGAGCTGTCGGCGGCGAATTCTGTGGCGGCATCGCGTTTTCCGGCGGCTTTGCGCTCCGCGAGGGTGGCCGGGTTGTACTCGGCGAGGATGTCAAAGGTGACGCGGGTGGGGCCGTTGGCGACCTGCTGTTCGCCGGGGCCTGAGGAGTTTTCAGCGTTTTCGCCGGTGATGCGCGGTGAGACGAAGCGGCGGGAGTGCTCCATGTTACGGATCATTTCGACGGCGCGTTCGCGGATTCCGTTGACGCGGAGGTGGAGCGTGAGTGTGCCGTCCTTGGCGCGGATGGGCTCAATGGCGGTGACCTGAACGCCGGCGGGGAGGACGGGTTCGAGGTCTTCCATGGTGGCGGTCCAGGAGAAGGATTTCTCTTCAAAGAGCTGATTGAGGAAGGTGGCCTGGGTGAGGACGCGGGCGTTTTTGGGCTGCTGCATCTGGATTTGGTAGCCCTGCTGCTCGGCGCGGATACGGGCGATGGATTGCTGGAGCTGATCCTGGTCGGCGGCCATTTTGAGGGCAGCCTGGTGGAAGGTTTCGAGTCCCCAGGCGAGGACGCCAATGAGTAGGAGGAGGACGGCCATCGCGATGCGGAGCTGGCGGATGGCCGGTCCCTGGTCGGTGTAGGGGCGAGAAGCAAGATTGAGCGAGATTCTCATCGTGTCTCCGCCAGCGCGCCAGTGACGGCGGCGATGCTGCGTCCGCCGAGAGGGGAGACGGCGCCGAGGGTGGTGGTGTCGAGGGGAACGAGTTTGAGGTCGGGGAGGCCGAATTCGGGGTCGTTGAGGATGGCTGCGAAGTGGGGGGCGGGCATGGAGCCGGCATAGACGAGTTGTTGGGCCGGGGCGCGGAGTTTGTCTTCGTAGAAGGCGGCGGCGACGGCGATGGCGCGCTGGACTTCGGCGGCGAAGTCGGCGTCGGAGTCGGCGGGCAGGTCGAGGGTGCGGTGGAGGAGGATGTCGTTTCCGGCGACGATGGTGGTGGTGAGGGTACCCGCGGCGAGGTGGGCGACGAGGAAGGCTTCTTCCCCGTCGAGGCCGGCGATGGCGGCGAGGCTGGCGGGGAGGACTGCGCCGGGCTCAAAGCCGGCGGCGCGAACGGCGGACTCGTATTCGGCGAGGACCGGGCCGGGGATGGCGGCGGCGAGGAGTTTCCATGGGGTTTCGTTGCGGGCGGAGCCCTCGACGAGGACCTGGAAGCTGATGCCGGCGTGCTCTGCGTCAAAGGGGACGGATTTGCGGAGGCGGAAGCGTAGGACGGCGATGGCGTCGTCGAGCTTGGCGGGGAAGGTGTCGAAGTCGAGGACGAAGACGCGGACGGAGGCGTCGGGAAGGATGACGGAGACAGCGCGGGTGCGGGGATTGACTGCGGAGAGCGCGGCGCGGACGGCGGCGGTGATGGCGGCGGGTTTGGGGAGATTGGACTCGGCAAGGCCGGGCAGGACGCTGCCGGTTGGGAGCGGCTCTGCGGCGTAGAGGGGCGGAGCGCCGGGGGCCGGAGTGGCGGCGGCGAGGATGCCCTCGGGGAGGATTTCAACGGCTGCCGGGGGGCGGCTGCCGGGTGCGATGCCTTTTATGCGGAAACTCACTAGCGCGATGCCTCGATGAAGGTGACTTTGTTGATTTCCTTGAGGGTGGTGAAGCCGCGGCGGACGCGGTCGAGGGCGGACTCGCGGAGGAACTTCATGCCTTCCTTCTGGGCGAGTTTGCGGACCTCGGAGGTGGGTTTCTTCTCGAGGATGAGCTCTCGGATGGGGTCGGTGAGGTCAAGGAGTTCGTGGATGGCGGTACGGCCGCGGTATCCGGTGCCTCCGCACTCGATGCATCCGGCGCCCTCGCGGAAGTCGAAGTCGCGCCACTCGGCGGGGTCTAGGCCGCTGTGGATGAGCATCTCGTCGGAGTGGTGGACGATTTGGGTGCAGTGGGAGCAGACGGTGCGGACGAGTCGCTGGGCGAGGATACAGTTGAGCGCGGAGACGAAGTTGTAGGCCTCGACGCCCATGTTGAGGAAGCGGCCGAGGACGTCGACGACGTTGTTGGCGTGGACGGTGGTGAAGACGAGATGGCCAGTGAGGGCGGAGTTGATGGCGATCTGGGCGGTTTCAGCGTCGCGGATTTCGCCGACGAGGATTTTGTCGGGGTCGTGGCGGAGGATGGAGCGGAGACCGCGGGCGAAGGTGAGGCCCTTTTTCTCGTTGACGGGGATTTGGGTGATGCCGCGGATCTGATACTCGACGGGATCTTCGATGGTGATGATTTTGTCTTCGTCGGACTTGATTTCGTTGAGAGCGGCGTAGAGGGTTGTCGTTTTGCCGGAACCGGTGGGGCCGGTGACGAGGACCATGCCGTAGGGCTCGCGGATGTAGCGGCGGAAGCGGGCGAGGTCTTCGTCGGCAAAGCCCACAACGTCGAGGGTGAGGTTGCGGAACTTCTCGCTCATGGACTCTTTGTCGAGAACGCGGAGGACGGCGTTTTCGCCGTGAATTGTGGGCATGATGGAGACGCGGAAGTCGATAAGGCGGCCCTTGTAGCGCACGCGAAAGCGGCCGTCCTGGGGGACGCGGCGCTCGGCGATGTCGAGCTCGGACATGATTTTGATGCGGGAGAGGATGGTGGAGTGATGCTCGCGGGCGATGGGGGCCATGGCGGGCTGGAGTACGCCGTCGATGCGGTACTTGATGAGCAGCGAGTCGTCGTAGGTTTCGATGTGTACGTCGGAAGCGCGCCGTTCGAGAGCGGTGAAGAGGGTGGTGTCGACGAGGCGGATGATGGGGCTGATATCTTCGTCGCCGGCGAGTTTTTCGATGGAGATGTTTTCGTCGGGATTTTCTTCACTGGAGATGACGTCGAAGGTAAGACCTTCACTGGCTTCGTCGAGGACGCGCTGGGATTGCTCGGTTTTCTTGAGGAGGTCGTTGATCTGGGAAAGCGTGGCGACGCGGGGCTCGATGCGATGGCCGAGGAGGCCGGCGATTTCGTCGAGCATCATGAGCTTGGAGGGGTCACTGACGGCGATGACCATGGTGTCGCCACGCAGCTCGAGGGGTACGAAGCTGTAGCGGAACATGAGGTCGACGGGGACGGTGCGGAGCAGGTCGTGCTGGATTTTGAAGTGCTTGAGGTCGGCGAACTCGGCGCGATAGCGGTGGGCAAGCCGCTGGGCCTGGGCGCGCTCGTCGACTTCGCCAAACTGGGCGATTTGGGCGGGCTGGCCTGGCAGGGCCGGGTCGGGCAATCCGTTTTGTTCTACAGCTGTTGCGTCGGCCATGGCCGGAACCTCAAAGAGAGCGATGGTTAGCGTTGCATCTGCTGGACTGAACCGAGGGAGAAGATGGGCAGATAAAGAGCCACAAGAATGATAACGACGACGACTCCCATGACGAGCAGAATCATGGGCTCGATGAGGTTCATGGCAGCGGAAAGGGTGGTTTGGACGTCTTCCTCGTAGAACTCGGAAACGGAGTTGAGCATTTGGGGCAAGGCGCCGGTTTGCTCGCCGACGGTGATCATTTCGAGAGCGACGGGGGGGAAGACGCGGGTCTTTTCGAGGGAGTCGGCGAGGGTTTTGCCTTCGCGGACGGTGGAGACGGCGGTGGTGACGGCCTTGGCGATGCGCATGGAGGCGATGGATTTGGCCGAGGTCTCAAGCGACGGAATGAGGGGCAGACCGCCGGTGAGCAGGGTGGACAGGGTGCGGGAAAAGAGGGCGACCTGGTACTTGATCCAGATTTTGCCGAAAAGGGGCATGCCGATGCGGATGGAGTCGAGACGCTCGCGGCCTTTGGGGGTTTTGGCGTAGCGGTAGCCGAGGTAGCCGAGGACGACGAGCCCGAGCAGGACAAATGGTCCCTTGTGCTGGGCCTGGACGCCGAAGTGGAGCAGGGCGGTGGTGAGCCAGGGGAGCTGGACACCCATCTGATCGTAAAGGGTGGCGAAGCTGGGCACGACGAAGGTGATCATGAAGACGAACATGCCAAAGACGAGGAAGATGAGGACGCAGGGATAGATGAGCGAGGCGGTGAGCTTCTTGGTGAAGCTGAGGGAGATGCGCTGGAAGCTGATGTAGCGCTCAAGGACTTCCTGGAGGTTGCCGGAACGCTCGCCGGCGAGCAGGGTGGTGGTGTAGACCGACGACATGCCGCCCTGGGCTTCAAAGGCCGCGGAGAGACTTTCGCCGGTTTTGACGCGCTCGGTGACGTTGACGAGCTGGCTGGCGAAGTAGGGATTGCGCTGGTTGCGGGCGAGCATTTCAAGGGAGCCGTGGATGGGCAGGCCGGCACGGATGAGAGTGAGGAATTGCTGGTTGAAGATGATGAAGGGCTCGAGCTTGACCTTTTTGCCGCGGCTGCCGGAGCCGCCGCGTGGTTTGACGGAAAAGACGTGGTAGCCGGCCTGGACGAAGCGCTGGCGCAGCTCTTCGGCGGAGGCTGCGGTGTGCGTCTGCTCCTGCACTTTGCCCCGCTCGTCGGCCAGCTTAATGAGAAACTCCGCCATGGTCCTCGTTCCGTTGCGCTATGTGGCCTTTTGGTTGACGGCGCAACCGCCCTTTCAGGGTATCAGTTTGCGGACGCTAGGCTCACTGGGGATAGACGCGTTGGTGGGGCCGGCCGCTCATGGGGGCGAGCCTATGATGCCAGCAATGGAACGCCGGCGGCGAGGGCTGCCGCTTTGAGTACGCGGTCGAACGTGGCCAAAGGGAGGTGGTTGCGCATGGCGAGATCGAGATAGGCGGCATCGTAGACGGCGAGCTGATACTGGCGAGCCAATGCCTGGAGGTCTCTGTGCCAGTCTGCGGGGAGAACGCGGATATTGAGATTGGCTAGCTCCATCATGAATCGGGCTGTCTTTGCAGGCGTGATGCGGCCTCGGCGCTCGTTGACGACGAGGATGCTTCGGATCTCATACCACCAGATGGAGGGGACGATTGCGCCGTTTCTGGAAGTGATGTCGAGAGCATAATCGGCTTCGGGGTCGGCCTCAGCGGGCATGGCCCAGACGACAGTAACGGAAGCATCGAGAACAAAAGACATGGTCTGAACCTTGGGAAGTGGCTACATTGTTCGAGCGGGCGAGTTACATCCGTCCTTCGTCGCGAGCGGAGAGAATCTCTTCGATGGAGATGGGGGAGATGGTCTTGCGCAGGGCGCGGATATTGGCGGCGGCTTGCTCGGCGCGGGTACGCTTTGCCTCCGCGTCGGGGGAGAGCCGGGCGATGGGCTTGCCGTGTCGGGTGATGACGATGGTTTCGCCGGCCTCGACGTCGTCGAGGATGCGGAGGAATTTGGCTTTGGCTTCTGAGGCTTGGTAAGTCTGCATGGTGTTTTGACCAGTCAAAGTGACTAGTCAAAATATTAGCATGAACAGTGGAGACTGGACAGCGGCTAATAGCCCGAGGCGACGAGCCAGGCTTCGGTGAGGTTGGATCCGGGGGTCTTGGATTGGGCCTGGGCTTGCATGGCGGCGAATTTTACAAGGACATCGGCTTCGACGTTGACGGGGGAGCCGGGTGCCAGGGCGTGGAGGTTGGTGCGGTGGTAGGTGAGGGGGAGGATGGCGATGCCGATGGTGGTGCCGCCCTCAGGGATAGTGGTTTTGGCGATGGTGAGGCTGATGCCTTCGATGGCGACGGAGCCTTTTTCGACCATGAATGGGCGGGCGCTGGCGGGCACATCGACGGTGAGCCACCAGTCGGTGGTTTCGGGGTCGTAGGCGGGGTCTGAGGCGGGGATGACGGGGGTGATGGAGACGAGTGTGCCGGCACCGTCGACGTGGCCCTGGACGACGTGTCCGCCGAGGGGAGAGCCGGCGGCGGTGGGCAACTCGAGATTGACCAGGGAGCCGACGGAGAGTGCTCCGAGCGAGGTGCGGGCGAGGGTTTCCGCGGCGAGGTCGGCGTGGAAGAGGGCGGGGTTGACGTCGAGGGCGGTGAGGCAGACGCCGGAGACGGCGAGGGAGTCACCTTCGCGGAGGCGTGCGGCGATGCCGGGCGCGGATACGGTGAGGCGGTGAACGCCGCCGAGGTCGGTGAAGCTGACGATGTGGCCTGTTTGTTCAATGATGCCGGTAAACATACATCCAGATTACTCCGCTGGAGTTGGTGGCCAGGGGTCGTGGAGGAGGGATGTGACGCAGAAGTCGTTGCCGTATCGTTCGAGCTCGGAGCGGTCGAGGCGGATGGGGGTGGGGAGGGTGCGGAAAGCGGGGACGGCGTCAGAGCCGAGCAGTTGGGGGGACCAGAAGATTTTGATGCGATCGACAAGGCCGGCGTTGAGCAAGGCGGTGTTGAGGCGGGAGCCGGTTTCGGTGAGGACTTTGAGGATTTGCTGGTCGCCGAGGTGGGCGAGCATTTTGAGCAGGGGGACGCGGCCGTGGTCGTCGGGGAGTACCTGGACGCGGATGCCGTGGGACTCTAGTTCAAGCTTGCGCGTGCGGTTGTCGCTGACGGTGTAGATGACGACGTCGTCGTGGGCGGTGGAGACGAGTGTTGAGTCGAGGGGCATGCGGAGATCGCTGTCGAGGATGATGCGGAGGAGGGGTCGACGGCGGGGAGCGCCGCTGCGGTCGGTGAGATGAGGGTTGTCGGCGATGACGGTATCGACACCAGTGATGACGGCGTCTGCTTCCCAGCGGAGGGTTTGGACGGCGGCGCGGGAGGGTTCCGAAGTGATCCAGTAGGGCTCGCGTTTGGCGTGTACGCCGGGGGGTGGGGCGATGCGGCCGTCGAGGGTCATGGCGACCTTCATTTCGACGAAGGGACGCTGGTGGACGATCCAGCGGGCGAAGCCTTCGTTGAGGGAGCGGGCTTCGGGCTGGCAGAGGCCGACCTGGACGGCGACGCCGGCGTAGCGAAGGGTGGCGATGCCGGAGCCGGCGACGAGGGGATTGGGGTCGGCGGTGGCGACGACGACGCGGGCAATGCCAGCGGAAACGAGGGCCTGGGAGCATGGGCCGGTGCGTCCGGTGTGGTTGCAGGGCTCGAGGGTGACGTATGCGGTGCCTCCACGGGAGCGTCCGGCGGCCTGGGTGAGGGCGATGACTTCGGCGTGGTCGCGAAGGTCGTACTGGTGCCAGCCTTCACCGGCGGTGTTGCCGTCCTGGTCGAGGATGACGCAGCCGACGATGGGATTTGGGCTGCAGAGGGCGGTGCCGCGACGGGCGAGCTCAAGGGCGCGGGCCATGTAGCGGGCGTCGGTGTCGGTGAATCCGCTGGGCTGGGGCATGGTTTTCCTGCGAGCTAATTATGTATGAAAGCCTGTGACCTTTGTCGCCGATGCGGGGGGGAAAGTCAATGTCCGGTTGTAGGACAGGGGTCTATTTGCTTAATAGCGAGTCGACGAAGGTTTCGGGGTCGAATTCGAGGAGGTCGGAGATTTTTTCGCCGACGCCGACGAAGCGGACGGGGAGGCTGAGTTCGCGGGCGATGGCCACGGCAATGCCTCCCTTGGCTGTGCCGTCGAGTTTGGTGAGGACGATGCCGGTGACGCCAGAGGCTTGGGTGAAGAGGCGGGCCTGCTGGAGTCCGTTTTGGCCGGTGGTGGCGTCCATGACGAGGAGGACTTCGTGGGGTGCGTCGGGGATGAGCTTGGCGGCTGTGCGGCGCATTTTGTCGAGTTCGTCCATGAGGCCGGACTTGGTGTGGAGGCGGCCGGCGGTGTCGACGACGAGGATGTCGATGTTGCGGGCTTTGGCGGCGGAGATGGCGTCGTAGAGGACTGCCGCGGGGTCGCCGCCGTGTTTGGTCTTGATCATGGCGACGCCGGAGCGAGTGGCCCAGACCTCAAGCTGCTCGATGGCGGCGGCGCGGAAGGTGTCTGCGGCGCAGAGGAGGACGGATTTACCCTGGGACTGGAACCAGGCGGCGAGCTTGCCGGTGGTGGTGGTTTTTCCGGTGCCGTTGACGCCGACCATGAAGATGACGCGGGGAGGGGTGTCGGGGTCGACGATGGGGCGGTCGGGAGCTTCGAGGATGGCGCGGAGCTGCTGTTTGAGCAGGGAGCGGAGTTCTTCACCGCCGGAGATGTCCTGGCGTTTGGCTCGGTCGCGGAGGTCGGCGAGGATGGCGGTGGTGGTGGGGTGGCCGATGTCGCTGGTGAGCAGGGCCGCTTCGAGGTCGTCGAGCATGGACTCGTCGACGGTACGGGTGATGGCGAGGACGGACTCGAGCTTGTCGGAGAGGGATTCCCGGGTGCGGGTGACGGCCTGCTTCATGCGGGCGAAGAAGCCGGAGGGGGCTTGCTCGGGATCGGGAGCGGGCGGGGCGGGGATTGGGGCTACTTCAGGCGGCGGGGATTGCTGCGCGAGAAGCGAAGGTTCCAGAGGAGACGGAATTTGCGGGGCAGTTTCCGGCTGACTCGCCGAGGCCTGGGGAGTTTGGTCAACGGGGGTCTTTTTCTTTCCGAAGAATCGAGAAAACATGGTTGGTCTGAGATTGAGTCTAGCAGCCGGGGACTAGCTGTCGCCGCGGTAGAGCATGTCGCGGATGACGCGGCGTCTTTCGGCGTTGATCTCGGATGCGCCTTTGCGGTCGAGGGCCTGTGAGGCGTCGGCGGCGGTGGATTCTTCGGCTTCGGGTTCACTGCAGGCTGGACAGCGGTTGGCAAAGCCTGGCTTTCCGGGACGCAGCTCGAACTCTTCGGAGCAGACGACACAGGTTTTGATGGGAAACGGCATGGGTTCAGTTTAGCCGAGGAGGAGTGAAGGAGAAAAGCGGCGAGGGTGGATGGGAGGTCTAGAGGAAGTCGGCGAAGGGGGGAAATGTGAGCAGGAGGCCGGCGAGGAGGGCGAGGAAGGCGGCGATGAGGACGGGCCGGATGGGGACGGAGCGGTTGTTCCATTGCCAGTGGAGGAGGGCCCATGCGGCGAGCCAGAAGAGGACGGCGGCGGTGGTGACGCCGGAGAGGGGGCCGGTGGGGTGGTAGAGGGTGAAAGCGGGTTTGGTGGAGGGGAGCTTATCGGCGAGCAGGGAGAGGAGGCCGAGGGAAGCGGCTCCGAGGCCGGCGGCGAGCAGGGCGGCTGCGCCTGCGCCGTTGGGGGGATTGGGCTGGGGAGGGTTAGCTTGTGGGTTCATCGGGATTCCGCTCCGAGGATGTGGAGGGTGGAGCCGCCCTCAACAGGTGCGGCTTTGTTGAGCATTGCGCCCCAGAAGCCGGCGATGCCCGCGGTGAGAAAAGACGCGGCGGCGAAGCCCAGGATGGCGTTGCGGAGGGCCTGGTGGCGGGCGAGAGCGGGGCCGTAGTGGCGATAGACGGCGGCGACCATGGTGATGGAGATGGGGACGAGCCAAGCGACGAACTCTTTCCACTCCATGCCGAGGGTGTGCCATTGGCTGGTTTGGGGGCTGCTGAGGAGGAGGCGCTGGGGGAAGGCTGCGAGATTTGCGGTGCCGGGGGGCGGCAGGGCGCGGTACCAGGGATAGACGATGTAGGTTCCGGACATTACGGCGAGCCAGGCGAGGAGGGCCATGGCGGTGAGCCAGACGCTGAGCTGGCGGTGGTGGCTGGGGTAGGGGGCATCCGCGGCCTGGGAGCTGGTTTGACGCCAGAGGGCGAGGAATGCGCCGGAGAAGGCCATGAGGTAGAGTGCGCCGAATCCCATGCCGTGGATCATGGTCCAGAGAGCGCGAGAGGAGAGTTCCATAGGCACGACCTTATCGCTGGTGGTGGCTGAGCAGGGCATCGGCTGAGGTTGGGGAAGCTGGAGCCGCGTCTTTGGCGCCGGCTTTGTCTTTGCCCCAGGTTTTGTAGAGGCCGAGGTAGGCGTAGTTTTCGGTTTGTCCGGCGATGGAGTGGCCGTAGGCGAAGAGGAGTTGGAGGCCGGGGGAGTGGAAGTGGTAGTAGCCGCCGGCGTCGACCATGGTGGAGGCCTGGGTTTGGGGAGCGGCGGGTCCTTCGGCGGCGTGGGAGAAGACTTCGGCGGAGAGTTCCAGGCGGTCGCTGAGGGTGCGTTTGAGGAGGACGCCGCCGTAGGGGAAGCTGGCGAGGCCGGTCTGGTGGACGAGAGTGTATCCGGCGCCGCCGACGAGGCTCCAGGGGCCGAATTCCTTTTCGGCCCAGAGGGGGAGTTTGTACCAGACGCGGCCGACGCCGAGGCCTTTGTTGGAGTTGCCGGTGGGGAGTTCAAGCATGGTGAAAGAGCCGATTTGAGGGCGATGGGGGGTCTGGTGGAGGAATCCCCACTTGAGGCCGAACTCCATGTCGGTGAGTCCGAAGGCGGTGGGGCCTGCGCCGTTGGGTGCGTAGAGAGCCTTGTTGGAGGGCTCGACGGAGCCGAAGGGGAGGATGGTGTGGAGTTGGACGTTGGGGATTGCGCCCCAGTTGAATTCGAATGCTGGGCCGGTGGAGGCCATGGTGACAGGGGTTCCGTCGGCTGCGCCAAAGACGTAGAACTCGTAGTGGCCGAGATCGACGGGGGTGGGGTCGTCGGTTTGGAAGGGCGGGCCTGCCTGAGCGTGGAGGAGCGCGGGCGCGAGCAGGAGCGAGAGAGCGAGGAAGCAGCGGGCGAGTTTGGAGGAGATTGTCATGGGAAATGGGGAAGAGACAAAGCGTTGACGAGTTGATGGTACGACAAGTTTCGCAGGCTGGCCCACGAGCTAAAGGGGGCAGACGGGGAAGCTAGGGCCTGTTCACACTACCTGGGTGGTGGCGACGGGAACCAGTTTTTCTCAGTTCAAGGAGTGACGAGTGCGCTGTAACCGGTTACTGAAGCGAGGAGCGACGCCGAAATGGGGAAAACTGGCCCCGTCCCTTCGGGTTGCGGCGCAAATCGGGCCATACTTCGTTCTCGCCCTCAGCGGAGGGGTCGCCACAGCTCTCGGACTCGGCCCTGTGTGCCCAGAATTGCTTGGCCCGATTCACGCTCGCAACGCCATCCACTCAGGGAGTGTGAACAGGCCCTAGAACGGCGATTTGCTACTGCAGCATTGCAATGGTTGCCTGTGAGATTTGGTTGAAGGTGGTAACCGACTTTGCATTTGCCGAGTAAGCCTGCTGCGCCACGATGAGCTTTGCGAATTCCGTCGCGATGTCAACGTTTGACTGCTCTACGGAGCCGCCGACTACGGTGGCCCGTCCGCCGGTCCCGGCCACTCCCACGACGGCGCCGCCGGAGGCAGCAGTCGGCTGGAAATTATTGTTGCCCGTGTTGGCGAGCCCCTGGACATTGGCGAATGATGCAACCGCAACCTGTCCCAGCGCCATCGAGTTTCCGCCGGCAAACGTGCCTTCGATGGTCCCATCCGGCTGAACGGAGTAGTTTTGCAGTGCGCCGCTCGCATAACCGTCTGTACTGCTGGCGCTGGTGGAGTTTGCGGATGCGAATTGCGTTACGGTTGGCGCGAGAGCGGTCCCAAAGGGCCCTGCAAGCGTCAGGGGAGAGGTCGCGCCATCAGCGAGCGTGGGGATGCTGATGGGAGTGACAGATGTCGTTGAGGTGAGGATGCCGGAACTGTTGAAGTTCAGCGTTCCAGAACCGACGACCGTAGTGGATCCCACGCCGCCGGTAATATCGGCTGACGGTACGGAGACCGAGTAGGTCCAGGTATTCGCCGCCGTTTTGGTGTAGGAAACCGTCAGGTTATGCTGAGTTCCCAACGAGTCGAAGACCGCGAGGGCACTGCTGCCACCGGAGCCGCCAATTGCAGTGGTGGAACTGAGGTTGGCCGTAACCCCGATGGTCGTGCTCGCCGCGGCGGGGCTTACGACGTTGCCAACCTGCATTGGCTGCAGACCAGCCGAAGTGTTGACCACGCCATTGACCGCCGGATATCCGAGCAGCAACTGACCACTCGGCGTGGTTAGCTCTCCGGCGTTGTTGGTGGTAAAGTCACCGGCGCGCGTGTAATCCTGCGTACCGTTCGCGCCTTGCGTCACAAAGAAGCCATTGCCGTTCAGGGCCATGTTCGCAGCCGATCCTGTCGCGTTCAGATTTCCCTCGGTGAAGTTGGAATCTGTGGACGCAACAGAAACGCCAAACCCCACCTGGAGCGGATCTCCGCTGCCGTTTGTGGACGTAGTCTGGGAGAATATGTCGCTGAAGGCCAGCGTTTGGTCCTTGTAACCATCCGTGTCAATATTCGCCAGGTTATTGGATACGGACTGCAGTTGATTCTGAGCAGCCAAAAGTCCAGACAGTGGTGATGAAAAAGATCCCATTACTTGCCTCCAGAGGTGTTGTTGTTGGTTCCAGAAAAGCCCATGTTCGCGGCGTTGATGGATGAGTTGATCGAGGCCGCGACCGCACCGGGGTTCCCGGTGCTGAGAGGCATCATGGTGTTGGGATCAAAGGGCAGCTGATTGCTGGCTGCGCCGGCGGCCGAAGGGGAAAGCGCCCCTGCGACGCCGCCGAGAACGGATGAGGCCGCCGAAGTGCTGGGCGTTGTGCCCGCAGTCGGTGTCGTGGCGACTGGACCAGTGAGAGTCTGGTTGATCGTGATGAGCTGCTGGAGTTGGTTCAGCGAAATCATCTGGCCGACCATTGCGGTCGGGTCCACAGGAGCCGTTGGATCCTGATTTTGCAACTCCTGCGCCAGGAGAGTAAGAAAGGTGGTTCCCAGCCCGCCGGCCGAGCTGGTGCTGGAAGTGGAACTGCTGGTGTTTGTTGCAGTGGCGGCGTTGGCTTTGACGCTCTGGCTTTTTGAGAGCCCGTTCGCAGCGACTGGCTGGAGCGTGTTCAAAATCGTAGGCAATGTAAAATTTGCTGAAACCTGGTGCATGATCTGTCCTCCTGAATCGGCTTGTTCTGAAGCCCTGGCTAAACCTGGATGTCTAGGCGGGCATCGAGCCTGCCATCGATTGTTGTTCTGGCCGAAACGGCCGCTAAGATTGGGCGCGCGGCAATGCTCGTCCTTGAACCAGTGGAGGCCGTGCTGCCTGTTTGCTGCCCGGCGTAGCGGGATTGGTCCGCTGAGCCGTTTGTCGTTCCCTCTGACGTTCCTGCTCCCTGCCCATTCATGTTGATCGTCACGTCCATTGCCTGATGGCCGCCCAACCGGGCCTGCATCTCGGGCAAATGGATAGCGATTGCCTTGGCCAACTCGCCGTGCTCGAGCGAAATCTGCGCTGAGACCACATCCCGAACCGATGAAGTCGTAATCGAGATATTGCCAAATTCGTTGGACCGCATTCCGACCCGCATCTCGGATTGACTCATGGTTTGGATCAACCTCGCGGTGTTGATGACCGGCGGCGCTTCCGGCGCCACGGATGGGGCAGGAGAAGCAGTTTCCGGCATCTTCGCGCCATGGCCGGAGTCCCCTACGGACGCTGGGACAGCTTGTGCATTGAAGGCAGGAGCGGTGTCCACTCCGTGGGCAATCGCGGCAGTTGTGTGGTCTGCAGGGCTGAACTGCACTTGAGATGAGGCCGCCCCTGGCATGGGGCCGGAACCCAGGCTCTGACTTCCGGATGTGGATGCATCAAGGAAGCCTTCTTTGGTTCGCGTCTGGGTGGCTCCGGGGATCGCGCGCATCTTCAGCCCGTCGGCATTCTTGCCTGCATCCGCGAGATTGGGCAACGTTGTGGACGAGGAAGTCGCTCCCAGCGATTTGCTCCTATCAGTAAGTCCACTTTGCCCGGTCGCTGTGACTGCTCCCCGGAGATCCGTTGCAGCAGCTTCGCTCGGGGGTACGAGTTGGCTCGTTGAAGCATCTGAAGTGCCGTAAGCAGCTGCCAAGGGATCATGGCCCGGCAAGATCGTTTGAGAAGTGTCCTGGGCGAACCCTGGTCGCGCTTGCGAAGCTTCGTTATGCCCCAGCAGAGCGGGGTCTGCCTTCTGCAGTGCAGATGGAAGATGATTCGCGGCCTGAGGAAGACCTGCGATTTGAGAAGCCAATGCACCCGGAGTCGCGCCTGTGGCTGCAGCAGATGCAGGGTTCTGGATGACTTCAGAATCCTTGCAGGGAACTGCGTCAGCACGGGACTGCGACAGCATTACCGGGACGGCGCACGAGGCAGGGTTTGTAGTAAGGCTGGGTTTCAGATCTGAACTCAGGCTTACTTCGCCTTGCGCAGAAAGTTGGGAGTTCCCGGGAATCACATTGAAGGCAGCATCTGCGGATGCATCAAAGGAGGCGGACTCATTCGAGGCCAGCTGGAACTGGTCAGGAATTGAGTACGTGGAGAGCGATGGGTTGACCTGCAGCGGAAGCGTCTGTTGGAAGAGAAACGGTGTCAGGCTGGACACCGCGCCAAGGACACTGCGCCGCGTTTTCGAATCCTCTGGAATTGGCGCTTCGCTCTCCGTAGCCCTGGTGTTCCTCCCGGCGTTAATACTGGTCCCCAGAAAAGTCGTCGAAGCCGTTTTCAACGAATCGCTGAATGTCCTCGGCGAAGAGTCGCTCGTCTGCGCCGGCGATGCCGTGCTCAGCAACCCTGAAGACCGGGTAGGCAATTCGTCGAAAGTGGCTTTGGCAATCACACCTATCTATAAGCACTTGGCGGCCCAAACCAAAACTCGACTGCCTCGCTCCGTCAATCACGCTAAGTCGCGTGGTTTCATCGTTCCATTCTTGTGGTTCGCAAAGGAGACGAAGGTGGTTAGTCAAAGCGGGCAAGTTTTGCCGAATTGCAGGTGGGCAAAGCTTGCCGAGTATCGCGCAGAGCAGCAGCCTAACAGCGCGGACGCACTTCTGCTGAGCAGCAAAATGCAGGCACAGGCCAACTGGATACTCACAATTACATGGGGAGTTTAGGCGTGCAGAGAACGAGTCATGACTCATGCTGTCTGGATTCTGCGCGCTGGATGCTGCATAACATCGCAGGCCGCAGCGGTATAACCCGAGCGGGAGGGAGTGGGCCAAGATCAGATGTGGTTATCGTTGAATCTGACGGAAAGCAGGGTCTCGGTTGAGCATGCTCATTCAAATGCGTCCGCGTCGGGCAATGTAGTTGTCATCCATGGTCTTCTGCTCGCTCCGCGCTAGGAGGCCATTGTACAAACCGCGCTTTTCTTCCAGCATATCCGTAAGCATTTCGCGATTTCGCCGTGCTTCGGCGTAGACGATGAACTGCCGGTCTCGCAAGCCCTCAAGCTTCTCAACGTTGCCTGCGAGTTCGAGCCTGCGTTGCTTCAGCGACTTGAGATCTCCGTAGGACGCATGAAGATTGTGCCCAATCGAGGGCATGAATATCTCAGCATTGCGGGAAGCATCTGCTTTTGCAATTTCGGCATCGATTCCGGCTATGCTCTCGAGGGTCTGTGCGATCTCGAAAAGTATCTTCTGGAGCAGACGTTCTTCGCGTTCTTCAACGATTCCGCGAACCCTGAGTACAGTATCAAGTGAGAATTGAAAGGCCATATCAGCTAGCAAGCTCCAGAAGAGATTTCACAGCGGTTGTAAAGGGGGCAATGTGCTCAGGGCGCTGGTGCAGAAATTCGTTCAGTTGTGGCAGTATCTCAACTGCGCGATCCAGCGTCGGATCTGCGCCCTTCTGATAAGCTCCGATGCGAATAAGGTCTTCAGACCGCGCGTACGAGGCCATTAGAAGTCGAAGTGCTTTTGCCTTTTGCATGTGCGCTTCTGAAGTGACATTGGGCATAAGCCTGCTGAGACTCTCCAGCACTGAGATAGGCGGATAATGATTCTTCATGGCCAGATTCCTGTCGAGAATTACATGGCCATCCAGCAAGGATCGAACTGTGTCAGCCACTGGGTCCTGCTGGTCATCGCCTTCCATCAAGACGGTATAAAATGCCGTGATGCTGCCGCCCTTGAAACACCCTGCCCGCTCCACGAGCCGGGCCAGCATGTTCAGAACTGAGGGCGTATAGCCCTTCGCCGTGGGCGGCTCGCCCGCAGACAATCCAATTTCGCGCTGGGCCATTGCGAAGCGCGTCAGAGAATCGACGACAAGGAGGACATTCTTTCCATTCCCCGCGAAATACTCCGCGATCGCAGTCGCAGACAAGGCAGCACGCAAACGCAAGAGCGGAGACTGATCCGAAGTGGATACGACAACAACGCTTCGCTTTCGGCCCTCGTCGCCAATGACTTCGAGGAACTCGCCAACCTCGCGTCCGCGTTCGCCCACCAGTGCCAGCACGGTCATGTCGGCGCTTGTTCCGCGGGCCATCATACCAAGGAGGGTACTTTTTCCGACGCCGCTCCCGCCAAAGATTCCAATGCGCTGACCGCGCCCGCAGGTCACAAATGCATCAAGGGCACGAATGCCGCAGCCGAGCGGCTCGCGAATGGGGACTCGGTCAAGCGGCAATGGCGCCGACCCATCTACCCACACAGTCCGCTCTCCGCGGTACTCTCCTTTTGAATCAAGGGGCTTTCCGGTCGCATCAATCACGCGGCCGAGCATGTCGCTTCCAACTCGAATCGAGGGCCGTGTGCCCCAGGCCACGATCCGATCTCCGAAGCGAATTCCCTGGGGATTCTCTACAGCCATGGAAAGCATGGTTGAGCCGCGAAAGCCAACCACTTCGCCGGAGTACTTCTTGTCGCTTGCGCTGGTAATCTCGCATGACTCTCCGATGGAACAGAAGGGCCCCTGGGACTCGATCAGGTTCCCGACCACCTGCAGGACGCGACCGCGCCAGCGAAGAGTCGAACCTCTTTCCAGGCGGTCAAAGTAAGGCGCAAGCGGAGTGGACTCTGTCACTTGATCACCGGCCTTTGCGCCAACAGATCAAAGAATCCCTGTTCGACTTCTTTTAGCTGTGCATCGATACTGAAGTTTGCCGACCCCAAATCCGTTTCCAGAGTGCAGTCGTTCGGCCCGAGGTGGGCGTCTTCCACAACGGTAATCGTAGAGCCATTCAGCGGATTTGCAAGGTATGCACTCCACTTCCCAGCAACTTCCGGTGAAATGCGCACCGAAACGCTTGACCCATCGTGCAGTTTGTCCACCGCGACGCGAACCAGGGCAGCCACGAGCATTGGATCGACCTGGGCCTCCCGATGCAGGATCTTTGCGGAAATAGCCAGCGCAAGCTGAACGACCTCGGCTTCGACACGAGCGAAGTAGCTCTTGCGCTCTTCCACAAAGAGCTCTAATGCTTGCTTGATCTTTGCGGACTCCATTGCTGACCGCGCTTCATAATCATTCTGCAAGCGAAGCTCGGTCTCGCTGACTGTCTGAGCGCGGGCCTGACTTAACAGTGTCTCCATTTGCTCTGCCGGAATTGGCGGAGGTCCTTTGGGAGCGGCATCCTGTTTCACGGACGACTCCGCAGGCTTACTTTCCTTGGCGCTTGCGGAAGTGCAAGTATCGGGATAGAGGAAGGTGGCTATCGGAACTGGAAAGAGACAATTGGCACTCCCGTTAAACGATGTACTCATCATTGGCCTCGCCTTTCAGTACAATCTTGCCCTCGGACTCCAGTTGCCTGGCAATCACGACTATTTCTGTCTGAGCCTTAATTACGCTTTTGCTGCGAATGGGGCCGAGTGAATCCATGTCTTCCTTCAGCATTTCTACGGCACGTGAAGACATCGTTCGGAAGAAGTGATTCTTCAGATCTTCGTTTGTTCCCTTCAATGCTGTTGCGAGGGTCTTCTTGTCAATCGAACCGGTGAGCTCGCGTATCTGCGATTCGCCCACCTGCAGTAGGTCTTCAAATGTGAACATCAGGTCCCGAATGCTGATGGCCAGGGTAGGCTCTTCGTTTTCAATACCTTCGAGGATCTCCTGAGCAACGGTCGTGTCGATGCAGTTCATGATGTCGGCCACGCTTTGGAAACCTGAATAAGCCCGCTTGCCGTTCTCTCCAACAGCCTTTAAACGCTGACTCAGTATCTTTGAGACCTTTTCCGCCATCTCAGGCGAGAATCGTCGCAGATTGGCCAGTCTCTTCACTGCATCTGCGCGCGTATCCGTCGGAAGATTCATCAGCAGTGCCGATGCCTGGCGGTCGCCAAGCTGACCCAGGATGAGAGCGATTGTCTGCGGATGCTCGCCCTCGAGAAACTTGGCCAACTTCTGAGGATCGGCTCTCTGAAGTGATTCGACTGGGTTCAGCTCACGCGTTTTGCTCAGCCGCTGCAGTATGATATCCGCCTCAGTATCGCCAACGGCTTTGACGAGCAGCCGCCGGGCCAGGTCATATCCGCCCTGGATGAGATAGTCCTGCGCCTGTGTCATGCGGAGATACTCTTCAAACACCTGAAGAGTCAATCCCACCGAGATGGGCCCAAGCCCGGCGACCTCTTCGGCGACGCGCTGCATATCCTCCTCATTCAGGTGACGGAATACAGTCGCTGCGGAATCTTCGCCGAGAAGGGTGAGCAGAATAGCGGCCTTGCGGGCGCCGCCGATTTCCGATATCTCAGTTGCGATTGTCATTGGGCCTCCTCTCTCAACCAGGCGCGTACCGCCGTGGTGCTTGTCTCAGGCTCCGCCTGGACAAACTCAGTCAGTTGCTTTTTCAGAATCAGCGAGCGCTGCGCGATGGCGGCTGCGGATTCGGGAAGCGAGCCAGAGTCAGGATCGGGCTTCCCCGGAATCTGTTTCGCAGCGTGGGAAGGATTTGGTGTTGCGAGAATCCGTTTCTGCAGTGGTCGGAGCATCAGCACATAGACCAGCAGGAACAGGACAAACAGCCCTCCATAGCGAATTACCTGGGAGAAGTCAGTCAGGCCCTTTTTCGCCGTGTCCAGGATAGTAGCGGGTGGAGTATCCTCGATCACACCGCGGTCAAACGTGAGATTCTGCACACTGATGACGTCTCCGCGCGTGCTGTTGAATCCGATTGCTGCCTGCGCGAGTTCGCTGATCAGTTTCAATTCTTCGGGCTGCCGCTTGCGAACGACATTGGTCCACTTGCCGCCCACCCACTTTCGTTCCATCGCGTCGTCCAGGACCACGGCCGCAGTCAGACGGCGAATGCTGCCTGCCGGCTCAATCACATGACGCGTCGTCCTGTTTACGCCGAACGTGGCATTGTCGGTTTTGGAGGATTGTCCCATTTCCCTTGGGGTGTTCGGGACAGCCGAAGAAGACTTGGGCTTCGGTACATTGCTCGAGGTGCCCGGTACTCCGCCGACCGCTGAGCCTGGACCTGTGGTCTCTTCAGAGTGCTGCGAAACGAGGGTTGCGCTTACCGCAGGATCATATTTCTCCTGGCTTTCTTCGCTGCTTCCTGTCTCATACTCAACGTTCACCGTCGCATGGATGCGATCGGCACCGACGATTGGCGAGAGGGTCGCAATCAGTCTCCGTGTCAGCTCCGCCTCCGTCGATTCGCTTCCATCCGCATTTCCACCACTCAGACCCAGCGACTGATTGGAATCCGCATCGATGATTGCGACATCGGTGGGCTTCAGCTCGTCTACTGCTCCGGCAACGAGGCGGGAGATAGATGAGATCTCGTCTCTTGAGAGGCTTCCACGCCGCAGGCGTAGCGTTACCGAAGCCTTGGCGCCGCGTTCGCGGTCCATGAAGACTGAATCGGTCGCCATCACCAGGTGCACTCGAGCCGTTTTAACATCGCTGATGGTCTGAATCGTCCGCTCCAGCTCGCCCTCAAGAGCTCTCTGGTAATTCACTTTTTCATCGAACTCCGTTTGTCCCCACGAGACCTTGTCAAAGATTTCAAAGCCTATACGCCCGCTGTGCGGTGCGTCATGCGACGCTACTTCGAGGCGCGCAGCGTCCACCTGGTCCGCCGGCACACTGATCGAGGTACCATCTGGACCTATGATGTAGGGTATTTTCTTGGCGGTTAGCTGGGCTGAGATCGCCTGTGCGTCCGCGGCTTCAAGTCCCTTCATCAGGGGCTTGTAATCCGGAGTTGCAATCATCTTCACGAGGAAGATGAGGACCGCGGCTGTAATGGCGAGACCAGCGCCGAGATATGTTCTCTGACGTGTGCCGAGGCCTTCCCAGAACAGTTTGGCGCGATCCATAACCGGTCCAGCGCCCGCTGGTTGCTTCGTAATTGCCGTTTTCGTCTTGTTCAAGATGGCCCTCAGTCTCGCCGAGTCTTCTACAGTGTGCTTCGATCGCTACGTTTCCTAGAACTGCATCTTCTCTATGTCCTGATACGCGCTGACAATCTTGTTCCGAACCTGCATCATTAGCTGAAAGGCAACGTCGGCCTTTTCCACTGCGATCATTACGGTGCTCATATCGGTGTTGCCACCCTTGAGCAAGCTGCCGATCTGTTGTTCTGCGCCGCCGCTGAGCTGGTTTACCTGCTGAAGGGCATTGGACAAGATACCGCTGAAACCACCACCGGTATCGGGAGGCTGAATGGGTGCCATGCTTGGCAGAGCGCCGATTGAGCCGATGGCGCCAAGTCCTGGAATTGAAGTGCTCACTGTCTGATCTCCTGTTTAGCTTTTGAGAATGTCTATCGTTTGCTGAATCATCTGCTTGGCTGCGGTCACGGCCGACGCATTCAGCTGGTAGGCACGAACCGACCCCATAAGGTCAACCATCTCCATCGCCGGATTGATCGCCGGATAGGCGACATAGCCATCCTTGTTTGCGTCCGGATGGCCCGGTTCGTAACGCAGAACTGGCGGTGTGGGATCATCAACAATGTCGGAGATCTCCACACTTCCGGAAGTCGCTCCGCCTGTGCCACCCGTACTCGCCAGGGCGAGTTTGAATGCGGAAGGTCCAGTTGACTCAAAGACAACTTCCCTTCGCTTGAACGGACCGCCTGCTTCGGTGTGCGTTGTCTCCGCGTTAGCCATATTTGCAGCGATGATTTCGGAGCGCTGCCGTTCCGCTAACAAGGCGGATCCGCTGATTTGCAACGAGTCAAAGAGATTCATCACTGTCCTCCACCGCTGATGGCGCTGAACAGTTCGTGAAATTGATGTTTCACCAACTGGATGCCTACCTGGTATTGCAACTGGGTTTCAGACATCAAGAGGCCTTCCCGATCGAGGCTGACGTTGTTGCCATCTGGACGCTCCATCAGTCCCTGAACATTCTGTACGACTGGGCTAAGATGCGCACTCTGCATGTCATTTGCGGAAGAGCCAAGATTCTCGTTCATGGCCTTGTTCAATTCGCCCTCGAAGTTGATGTCACGAGTGTGAAAGCCGGGTGTATCGACGTTGGCCATGTTGGACGAAATTGCCTGCTCGCGCGCTGTGGTGAGCGTCAGGTAACTTTCCAGCGTTGAGAGCAATGATGCTGATGTTGTCATGCGTATCTCCTTGGAGGCAGTCCGTATTCCCTGATCTTGTTTCGCATGGTGCGTATGCTGATCCCCAGCATTTCCGCCGCATGAGTTCTGTTCCCATGCACCAGCGCGAGCGTCTTCTCAAAGTGCAGCTTTTCGATCTCTGCAATTGGGGTTCCAGGAGTCGCCATCTGAGGAGAAGCCGGCTGACTCTTGCCCAAGGGCTTGAACTCCTCATTGAAGCACTCCGCGTCAATCCTCACGCCCTGGTGCAAAGTGAGCACACGACGCATGAAGTTGGAGAGCTCGCGGATGTTGCCCGGCCAATTATTGGCCTGGAGCTTTTCCATAAATCCAGGATCGAGCTCAGGTATCGCACTCCCAGTCTCGGTGGCGAAGCGTTCCGCAAAGTATCTGGCAAGTTCAGGAATGTCCTCGAAGCGGTCACGCAGAGCTGGAATTGAAAGGGGAATGACATTCAGCCGATAGTACAAATCATTACGGAAGCGGCCCTGCTCAACCATCGAACCAAGGCAAGCGTTCGTCGTGGCGATCACACGAATGTTGACGTGGAGGGAACGCGTCTCGCCCAGTCGCTCGAATTCTCGCTCTTGTAGAATCCGAAGGAGTTTAGGCTGCAAATTCATTGGCATTTCGCCAATCTCGTCCAGCAACAATGTGCCGCCATCCGCGAGTTCGAACTTCCCCGCCTTTGCTGCGCTGGCGCCGGTGAATGCACCTTTCGCGTGGCCGAATAGTTCGCTTTCGAGTAGATGCTCAGGCACGGCTGCGCAGTTTACGGCAACGAAGGGCTTGCGGCTTCTATCGCTGTTCTCATGAATAAACCTGGCCAGCAGTTCCTTGCCGGTACCGCTCTCGGCTTCGATCAGGACATCGGCGTCAGTGCTTGCAGCTGCGCGCGCGCGCCGCAAAGCCTGCAGCAGCAAGGGAGAGCGGCCGACAATTCCCGTATTCAACAATCCGGAATCCGCAGTCTCATGCGCGGTCTTCGCTGTGATGGAACTCTCGCTCATGCGCTTCATCACACGGGCAGCAGCTGCCTGAAGCTGTTCAAACGAAACTGGTTTGGTCAGATAGTCAAACGCACCATTGCGCATTGATTCGACCGCTTCAGGAACGCTTCCGAAAGCAGTCAGCAGAATGACAGCGGTGGTTGGCGAGTTCCTGCGCACCGAGCACATGACTTCGAAGCCGTCGCCATCTCTCATGCGGATATCGCTCACGACAAGGTCAAAGCTTGTGAGGTCACAAGCGCGCTGTGCGTCGCGGACCCCAGATGCTGTTTCGACATGCCAGCCGTGCCGCAGAAAATTGGCCTGCAATGCGGTGCGCATGCCGGGCTCGTCGTCAACCACCAGCACCGAGGAGTTATTGCAGTTGGAAGGAGGGTTGCTCATGCGATTGCCATTTCCGTTTCAAGTACAGGGAAGCAAAGGGTGAATAGAGCGCCAGAGTTTTCAAGGTTTGAGACAGATATTCTGCCTTTATGCTGCCTCATGATGCGCTCGCAAACGGCGAGGCCGAGTCCGGAAGTGTCTCCGCTGCCGCTGAAGCCAGGCTCAAAGACGTGTTCAATCTGGTCCTCACGGACACCGCATCCTGTGTCAGAGAAATCGGCAATCACAATTCGGTTGAACCCGGCCTGTTTTTTCCCCTCTGCGGCAATCTGTTCACAGCGAACAGAAGCTGTGACGCTCCCGCCCGGCGGAGTATGGCGAATCGCATTGGAAACCAGATTCAGCACGACCTGCTGAATCGCGCTTTCGTTCCCCGCAACCAGCAGACTTTCGTGGCAGCCAGACCATATGAGCTCAACTTCGGCCTGATCGGCGAGCGGTTGAATGAAGTGCACCGCCGTCCCGATCGCGGTGGATATTGGCACGGAAGCGAGCTTGAGGGTGCCGGAGCCATGAAAACTCAAGACGTTATTCACGGTTCCTGAAAGAGAGCGAATGCCAGCGCGCAAGTTGGAAGTCCATTGGGAGCGGTGGTCTGCGTCGTTCTCGATCAACTCTGCAAACAGCTCCAGGCTGGCTAATGGGTTTCTAATTTCATGAGCGAGGATGGTTGAGATCTCTGCCACGGCCATTGCCTTACGTCCGGCCTCGCGCTCCTGTTCGGCGCGCTTTTGGGCTGTCACGTCTCGCATGATGATGATGGTCTGGTCAGGAGTCTCCCCGCGGTCGGCCTGGACGAATACCCTGCGAGTGCGAACCCCAATCCACCGTTCTCCAGAGTCTTCGCGGATGCAGATCTCTCGCTCCATGTCACTGATGCCAAGATCTTTGCCTGAATATTCGAGGTTCACTCCGCTGAGCGCCAATATCTCCGCCAAAGTCGTGGGAGATGCATTGGCGAACTCGGCCCTTTCAAGCCCAAGCAGGCGGCCGCTCTCCGGGTTGATCATTGAGATCCTCGCGGACCGATCAAGAACCAGAACGCCGCACGGCATCGAATCTACGATTTGCTGTAAAGCAATCCGCATACGCTCGTTCTCCGCCAAACTGAGGTTCAGCGCAGCATTGCGCTCGGACAATTCCATGCCAAGCTCAGAAACCTGCTCCTGCAAGTGCCGATAGGAACTCTCAAGTTGCGAGGCTGCCGAAATGAATGCGGAGAACTCGCCGGCGAGAAGGAGGGCGGCTCGCGCCTGTATCCCGGATTCGCCCGTCTCATCCGTTTGTTGCAGGTGTTGGGAGTCCGCGGCGGAGCTGACACCTGCTGGAGTCCATTCGTCGCACACTTGAGCGTCGAGAGGGGCATTTATTGGTACTGGATGAGAGTCGTGGGCCATCTGTCTATTGACTAAGCACGATGATGGCCAACGTGAATCCCTGTGGAGCAATTGCTGAAATGCTGCGCCAGGGATCGCCCGCAAATCGCATCTGAAAGAGGGCTAAATCCATCTGTTGCCTCTAAATAAGGATGTGGCCCGGCTGGACCTGACGCTCGCGTCTGAGGAGGATGCTGGCCCGCTCGATCACATTTCGGAGTTCCCGCACATTTCCGGGCCATTGGTGCCGGCGCAGCACATCCAGCGCCGCAGGGTGAAAAGTAACCCCAGGACAGAACCTCTCCAGGAAGGCCGCAGCCAGCTTGTCCACGTCTCCGACACGCTCGCGCAAAGGGGGAAGCTTGATGGGAAATATCGCCAGACGATAGAACAAGTCCTCTCGAAACAAGCGCTGCTTCACGAGGTCTTTCAGATCTGCATTGGTGGCAGCGACAACGCGTACATCCACTTTCAGATTGTCGTTGCCGCCAATCCGCTGCACTTCGCCCTGCTCTAGAAAGCGCAGGATCTTGCTTTGGAGGGAGAGCGGCATGTCGCCAATCTCATCCAGGAAGAGTGTGCCTCCATGTGCTGCGTGAATGCGGCCGATGCGAGATTGTACAGCGCCCGTGAACGAACCCTTGACATAGCCGAAGAGTTCGGCTTCGAGCAAAGACTCGGGGATAGCGGCACAATTGATCACAACGAGGGGCTGTTTCTGGCGGGGGCTAATCAGGTGAATGGCCTGCGCAATGAGGTCCTTTCCTGTGCCGCTCTCGCCGGTCACCAAGACCGTTGTCTCCCGGCTGGCGACCATGTGAGTAAGTTCGTAGACCTGCTGCATCGGCTCCGAATCCCCGATCATCCCCCGAATTCGGTTGCGCTCTCCATCATTTGAGCGCATTCGGTTCAGCTGCGCAGGAGTGATGGAGTTGTCTTGCGCATCTCCGCCGCTGTAGAGCATCTGCGTCAGTTGCGCAGAGAGTGGCGAGGGTGATGAAGTGCCAAGGACCAACTGTCCGGTATGTGAATTGAGCGTGAGAACCTGGACATTGGGGAACTGCTCCCGGACCATCACGCTGAACTCGCTGGAATCAAGGTCCGGTAGCAGGGGATCGAGAAGCAAAATCTCGCAGGGAGTCTCGTATAGACATTCCATCGCCTCCGCACCACTGGCGGCTTCTGACAAGTTCCAGCGTGGCAAGTGGAGCTTCTCCCGCAGCAGTGGTCGAAGCCTACTGTTGGGGCTCACGACCAACACTTCGATTCCCCGGCTTTCATCTTCTCGATACTTCGGGAAGGACGATACTGTCATAATGGAATGCTCCAGTGCAGCTGCGGGTTCAATAGCCTGGTGCGGAGAACCAAGTATCAGGCTTTATGTTCGGGCAGCGCCTTCTGCAACTCGATAAGGACGCCAAATGGTTGGGGGCACCAGGACAAAACAGCCCGCTGACTCTCGAAATTGGTCTGGGCAATGTTCATGCCAATGCGCGATTCCACTTTCATCGCATCGCCATTTCCCCGCGCGTTTCGCACTATCAACTGAATCGCGCTGTTTCTATCGGAGGCAATGAGTTCAACTGAGTCCGTCGGACGGGAGACCGAATGCGCGATGAGCAAAATTGACAGGAGTGCGCGAGAAGTTCTCTCGGGATCAACCAAAACGAACCCGCATGTACTCGGCACGTTTACGCTGATATGTACTCTCTCCTTCGCAAACAGAAGGCCAACGCCCTCCACAACGTGATCTACAAGCGGCGCCAATTCGGTCGGCGATAGTTGAGGCCTATTGCTTTCGATCTGGGCAAGTTCCTGCAGGAAGCCAAAGAAGACACATACTCTCTCAATCTCCCGGGCTGATCTTGCCGCCTGTTCTCTGAGGTCTTCGAGGGTCATTCGGTCGGTGCTGCCTTCGTAAAAGCTTGCCCGCAGGATGGTCAGCGGCTGCGCTGCGGCATGGAGAATCTCAGAGAGATTGGAGCACAGCGCATTCAGAGTGTCCGTGGTCATATCCGCATGTCCTCGAAGTTGCCCATGTTACGCAGCACTCAGAACGTACCCAACACCTCGTACTGTGCGAATCAGCTTATCCTCGCCCTCCAGGTCAACCTTGTCGCGCAAATACTTCATATACACATCGACGATGTTGGTTGAAGGGTCGAATGGAATATTCCAAACCTCCCTCATAAGCGTTACGCGCGAGACAGTCTTGCCCGCATGGTTCATCAGATAGGCGAGAATATCGAACTCGCGTGGCGTCAGCTCGATGCGTCTTTGCCCGCGCATCACCCAGTGTTCCTCCCGGTTGATGGTGAGGTTTCCAATGTTTGCTGAACTCACTTCCGGAGTTGAGTTGCGTCGCAACAGGCTGTGAATCCGCGCCAGGAGTTCCTTAAGAGAGAACGGCTTGATCAGGTAGTCGTCTGCGCCCTGTTCAAGCGCCAACACCAGATCCTCAGTGCGATTCCTCGCTGTCAACACAAGTATAGGCAGCCGTGGGTGCGTCGGGCGCATCTGCCTCAGGATGGCCATTCCGTCCATTCTTGGCAAGTTCAGGTCAAGAACTACGAGGCTGTAGATGTTCTTCTGTATTTCCGTGCATGCCCCCTCGCCGTCGTTGCTCAGGTGTGCAATCAGATTCTCGCGCTTCAGTTCTCGAGTCAGGAACTTCCCAAGAGCAACGTCGTCTTCCACGATCAGAATATGAAGCCCGGACCCGTCTCTTGAGACTGGCGCTGGAAGGGCCTCACCCGAGTCAGGCACTGGCGCTCTCGGTGAGCTATCCGAGCCTGAACCATCTTCGGGGAATTCCGTTGAACTTGACTTCAGAGCCATGAAATGCACCTGATCTAAACGCACCGGTATAGAACAACCTCTGACTATAGACCTCTTCTCCGCGAAAAGCCGAGCAACATGTTACATTCACGAGAACTGTGAAGCTGCCGGCCGCGCGTTCTCGAACCGTCTGGCGCAATCAGAACCCCTGCCGAAACTCTGTACGCACCACTGAAACTTCTGGCTCTTCATGCCGATGTATCGATATGTCGATCCAACAGAGAGGTTCGCCTCAACTTCAGGGGCGGAAATCAGTGCGAAATTGAGTAAACGAATCCAGGTTCGCAACTTCGTGTATCGACCTTACCGCATGCGAACGGGCTTTGCAGTTGAGTTCTTCGTGGGTGAGATGGAGTTCGGTGGCTTGTGCAGAGATGTCAGCGATGCGGGAATTCGCGCCGAGTTTAATGGTTCTCTAGCGATCGAAGATACAGGGATACTCCACCTGCTCCATCCAATTGGCCAACTCAAGCTCGAAGCAAAAGTTGCCTACATAGAGAGGTGCCAAGCCGGTCTGGTGTTCGTCTTTCAGAATGAAAGGGAACGCCATGTGACGAGTGGCTATGTTGCTTCGCTTGCATCATACCTGGCTGACAGCCAGGTCGTGGAATTTCCATAGCCCATAGCAATCTTCCCAGCACACTTTCGCCATTGGTGAGAGTTGAGAATCAGAAAATGCATCGCCCTGATTCCCCTCTGTTCCGCTGGAAACCATGAATGAATGTCTTGGAAGGCAATAAAGTCGCGTGGCTGAGTGAAGAAATGCGAGCAGGTCGAGAGATCACGCTCGCCGCGGCCCACATGTTTTCTCCCTGCTGGAAGTCAGGCATTCAGCTCACACCACTCCAGGCGAAAGCGACCAGGACACTCACTGTCGATGTGCGCGCTAGGTGCCCGCCTTGGGCTTCTTTTCTGACGCTACGGGATGATTGTCGGCCGGCACGGAGGTTGCATCCGATGCCGCTCGAATTGGGAGCGTCCCGTTGCTGATGCTCACTGGTGTCGGATCGGGCCTGGCAACGTATTGAATGATGACCGTCACTCTTCGGTTCGAAGCATCATTCGGTTCAAGCGGCTTGCGGAGGTTATGGTCCGCATAACCACGCACCTGCACAACCTGATCAGGCCGAATTCCATTGTTTTCCATCAGGCGGCGGGCAGTGTTTGCCCGGTCTGTCGATAACTCCCAGTTGCCGTAGAGCTTTGAGTCAGAGTATGGCGTGGAGTCGGTATGGCCCTCAATTGAAATAGGGTTGGGTAGTTTGCCCGCTTCGCCCGAAAGAATCTTCAGCAATTCCTTGAGAGATGGCGTTGGCTGCGAACTTCCGTTCTCAAAGAACGTTCCATTTGGATCTTCCATCAATTCGATCCGCAAGCCTTCGGGCGTAACAGTCATCTCGATCCGGTTCTTAACCTTGTCGAAGTTGGCCATTCTCTCCATGGCCTTCATCAGATCTTCCCTCAGCTTCGACATATCTTGTTTTACAGGAGCGCCAGCGTCTCCGAGGCCACCCAACTTTGTGCCCTTCTGTTGAGCCGTGCCATATGGGTCGCGGAAGTACCCCCCCACGGCCTCCTGGACGGGCTTGCTGCTGTTCATCAGCCAAAGCACAATGAACAGGGACATCATTGCAGTGACAAAATCGGCGTAGGCCACTTTCCACGCTCCCCCGTGATGGGCTGCGTGGCCGCCATTCTTCTTGATGATGATGATTTGTTCGTCGTTTGCCATGGTTTCCTGGACCTATGCGGCTTGAGAGATGGCCGCAGGGTCTCCACCTTTCTCTCTGCATGCTTTCTCGACCTCGGCAAAGTTCGGCCTCGACTGGTCGGGAATTGCGCGACGGCCCATTTCAACCGCCATAATGGGCGAGGTCCCCTTGATAAAGGCAAGCATCACAACGCGGAGCACATGGTAGTAGCTGTGCTCCTCGTCAACGATCTTTGACATATAGGAGGCCAGCGGCCCAACCATTCCGTAACAAAGCAGGATCCCGAGAAAAGTGCCCACAAGAGCAGCGGCCACATGCGTTCCGATCTCTTCCGGCGGTCCGCCGAGCGAACCCATGGTCACGACGACGCCAAGGACCGCAGCGACAATTCCAAGCCCAGGAAGCGCATCCGCCATTGTGTTCAAGGCCTGGCTCGGCTGGTTCGCCGAAAGATGATGGACTTCCATGTCCAAATCCATCATTTGGTCCACGTCAAATGCACTGACGCCCCCTGTAATCGCCATACGCATCGTGTCGCACACAAAGTCTCGGGCGTGATGGTCCTTCAGGAAGACTGGGTATTTTGAAAAGATTGAGCTCTTTTCTGGGTCTTCAATGTCAGCTTCGATGGCAATCGCGCCTTCTTTTCTGGACCGCGCGAGGAGGTCGAACATCATCTTGAGTGTTTCAATGTAACGCTTCTTTGGGAATGGCGATCCCTTGAGGACGCCCAGAAGTCCGGCGACAATCTTCTTCAGGACATGCATCGGGTTGGCGATCAGGATCGTTCCGATTGCCGCGCCGAGAATAATAAGGAGTTCGGCTGGCTGTACGAGGACGCCTATCTTACCCTTCTCCATCAGGTAGCCCGCGATGACGCTTCCAAACACAATGAGAATTCCGACAATTGAAAACATGCTGATTTCATCCAGTCTGAAAGGTATTTTCTGCCATTTCCAGGAAGACTGAAGGCAGCCGGGCAGAATGTAAGTCGCACTCTGTTCGGTTTCTTCCTATCGGCATTTTGCGACTTCTCGTCCAGAGGAAGTCAGCAAATCCGTCTGGAGGGTGTCATCGGATTGCGGCTGAGGGCATCGCCTGCGGTCGGCAACTCCGGCCTGATGGACTTACCCGTGGCTGAAGGTGACCCTCAATTGCACAGAGGGCACACACCTGTACCGGACAGGTTCATGTTGCAACCGAATAAACTAGGGCCTGTTCACACTACCTGGATGGATGGCGTTGCGAGCGAAAATCGGGCCAAGCAATTCTGGGCACGCAAGGCCGAGTCCGAGAGCGATGGCGACCCCACCGCCGAGGGCGAGAACGCAGTATGGACAGATTTTCGCCGCAACCCGCAGGGACGGGGCCAGTTTTCCCCATGTCTGCGTCGCTGCTCGCTTCAGTAACCAGTTACAGCGCACTCGTCGCTTCTTGAACTGAGGAAAACTCCTCTCCCGTCGCCACCACTCAGGGAGTGTGAACAGGCCCTAGATTCGTTGCGGGACTTTAGGAGTCACGGAGTCTGCCGGCGCGTGTACTGGTGAATCCAGGAGCAGGCGAACCTTCCGCAGCAACTGGTCGCGGCTGAACGGCTTTTCAAGGAGTGCATAGTCTTCTCCGCGCACACCTCGCTGCTGCAGAGCGTGGTCACTGTAACCGGAAGCAAAGAGCACCTTGGTTTCCGGCCTCACGCTTGCAAGTCTCTCGGCAAGGACTGAGCCGCTGAAACCAGGCATGATAACGTCCGTTATCATCAAAGGGAGCGGCTCCATGAACTCGACTGCGATTCGAAGCGCCTCCTCGGGATCTCCCGAATCGAGCACCCGATAGCCGGAATCCTCGAGAAGGCGGCGCATCAGCCCCCTGAGCGGAGCGGCGTCGTCGACCAGAAGGATTGTCTCCGTCCCGCCACGGACCTCCTTCGGAGCATTCGAGGGCGTTTGTGTTACTGCTTCGTCGCATCGTGGAAGATAAATCCTGAAGGTAGCCCCTGCGCCGGGTTCGCTGTAGACAGATATCGTACCCCCACTCTGCCTCACAATTCCAAAAACGGTCGACAAGCCAAGCCCGGTTCCCATACCGACAGGTTTCGTTGAGAAAAATGGTTCGAAGATGTGCGCTTGCGTATCGGCGTCCATGCCGATACCGGTATCGCTCACCGACAACAGGACGTACCGGCCCGGCTCCGGAGATGCGGGGTGCTGGCGCGCATAGGTTTCGTCAATTTCCAAGTTTGAGGTTCTGACCGTGATTCTTCCGCCCGAAGGCATGGCATCGCGCGCATTGATGGACAGATTCATCAGCAACTGTTCCACTTGACCTGGATCTGCTTTGATCGTTCCAAGGTCAGCAGCAAGATCGCTCACCAACTCAATGTCTTCTCCGATCAGCCTATTCAGCATCGTTCCCATGCGTTCCACGGACAAATTCAAGTGAAGTGAAACTGGCTCCATCACTTGCCGCCGGCTGAAGGCGAGCAGGCGTTGCGTAAGTGTCTTGGCGGAGGTGCCGGCATTGTGAATTTCGCCGATCATGTTGCGGACCGGGGCAGACAAAACCTCACCTTCGAGGATCTCGCAATATCCGAGGATGACACCCAGGAGGTTGTTGAAGTCATGCGCAAGGCCTCCAGCGAGTTGCCCGATCGCCTCCATCTTTTGGGCCTGGACCAGCCTCTGCTCAGATTTCTCGGCGTTCTTCCGGATACGTGTATCGCGTATGTTGCACTGGATGACGCGGTGGCCATTGACCAGGTATACGTTACCGACCACCTCGACGCTGATGGTAGGACCCTCCCTGGTCCTCAGGGGAAGATTCTCGTAGGCGACGTACCCCAGCGTCTTCAATTCTTGAAACGCCTGCTTGGAAGCCTCGACATCCTTGTAAAGCCCAATATCCCAGATTGTTCTCCCGATCAATTGTTTGGATGGGTAATCCAAGAGCTTTGCCAGGTACGGGTTTACATCCGTAATCGCACCCGTTTCAGCATCGAGAATCAAGATCCCGTCCTGCGCAGATTCAAACAGACGCCTATATCTTGTCTCTGAGTCTCGGAACTGCTCGGTTAAGGTCGTGCTATCTGCCATTCCTGACTCCCTGGCCCCGGACTTTCCCGCATCTCAAGAAGCTCCATCGCATCTCATTTTGAAGACTCAGTACTCACCATTGAGGGTGGGTGAGCCGAATCGCGATGACACAGATCCGTGTCGTTCTTGCCGGAGAATTTCAACTAAGTACCAATCGGCCGCGTGTCCTGTTCCGAAAAATGTGCCATGATTGCCGGGCGTTCCAGATGATTCCCCGGCAAGTCGCGGTCGATTTCACACTTCTCGTGCTCGCTCCGGATCGCGACGCAACACCACCCAATATGTGCGTTTACTCGCGAACTTGCTGGTCAATTCTGGACACCATGCCGCTGACGCTGGGCATTCGTGCATCTCTAAACTCGCTTGACAGCTTCCGACCCTTGATGCGTCCACCGTCGGTTCCGTTCAGGCGAGCCGGTAAATGGTAAAAGGGGGAGTGCCGCTTGCATCTCGATAAGGGGAGAAACTGTGTTGCATGAAATCCGAAACCCACTGATGGCCATCGTAGGTCTCAATATGGCCGTAAGGGTGCTGATCTGTCTTATCGAAGACAACCACATCGCCAACTTGCGGCACATAGGAATCCACCGAGACCGCCTGCGCTCCATGCCTTAACAGGAAGGGGCCGTAGTCGGCAGCATCACCCGATTGGGGCCGGTCCGTGGTGTTCAGCCCGGCGGCCTCAAAGCCCAACCGGCAAAACATCGCGCAATGGTGGCTGGATTGGGAAAGCGCGTGTGCGTCCATCCACTCTGAGAGCTGTGTCTTATTCAAGCTTCCGGCCGAGCCCCGCAGCGCCTGGCTCCCCACGGATGGTGTTTGTTGCCCTGAAGTTGCCGTCACCGGCGACCCGGGTATGGATGCCGAGGTAGGCGGAGCTGGGTAGCCCCACGGCCCACTCGACGCGGCAAACGGAGACACCGCAGTCTGCGCACGCCCCTTGGAGGACATGTACTGGCCCATCGCGCTGCGGAATCCGGGCGTTAAAACGTTGCCCTGGAATGAATCATATGAGGTTAGTTCCCCACCTTCATCGCCTTCGCCCAACAACGTTCCTGCAACTCCGCCCTGATCGCTCTGCTCGCCAGAAAGCGCGAGGACGGTTTCATACAGGAGGGCGAAGCTGGCGGCGCTGTCATCGCCGCTGCCAAAACCGGTCGCCCCTGTCGATTGCACTGGGGCAACAGGCTGATTGAATGAGGCAGTCCAATCCAGTTGTCCTGTGAACATGGTCCCCTCTCTCAATGCAACTCAACGCGAATCTACCTCGATCAGGCATGGAACGTTCGATGGTGTCTATCGGCATCTGCTGCGAACTTTTCTATTGAAATCGCCGGTTTTCTCAAAATTATTTTTCAAAATCCGCGCCGAGAGCAGATATGAGATCAGACGTGGCCCACAATCGCTAGATTTCTCAATCATTTCGAGGAGGTCAGACGGTGACAAAGACATGGACCCCCTGCTTGCATTGCCGGAGCGAAGGAAGAGCGTGTCGATGGCGGCGGCGATGAGGGTCTTGCCTGTACCGGTGGCCACCTCGCAGAGGAAGCTGTCTTTCCCGGCCGCTCAAATGCCCACCTATCTCGGGTGGCCATTCTTTTGCCTTCTGCATTTTGCTGAAGAATTGCAGTACCGAACCGCGTTTTCACCAGTTTTAGCGGGCTATTCGAATGCTTCGTGTCATGCTTAGGGCCTGTTCACACTCCCTGGATGGATGGCGTTGCGAGCGAAAATCGGGCCAAGCAATTCTGGGCACACAGGGCCGAGTCCGAGAGCTGTGGCGACCCCACCGCCGAGGGCCAGAACGCAGCTTGGCCCGATTTGCGCCGCAACCCGACACCACCAGCCTCCGTCAACTCCAGACGAAAGCTGGAATTTGGACTGTGAAAACAGCCAAGCGCCGAAAAACACAACGCCCCCGGGAGCCAGTCCCGGGGGCGTTGTGATCGTAGCTTGTGCTGGCTTAGAGTTCCTTGACGCCTTCGACGAAGGCGCGGAGTTTGCGGCTTCGGGAGGGGTGGCGGAGTTTGCGGAGGGCTTTGGCTTCGATTTGGCGGATGCGCTCGCGGGTTACCTGGAAGCTTTGGCCTACTTCTTCCAGGGTGTGTTCGGAGCCGTCTTCGAGGCCGAAGCGCATCTTGATGACGCGTTCTTCGCGGGGGGTGAGGGTGCGCAGGACCTGGGAGGTGTACTCCTTGAGGTTGACGCTGATGACGGCTTCCGAGGGGGAGACGGCCTGGCGATCTTCAATGAAGTCGCCGAGGTGGGAGTCTTCTTCCTCGCCGATGGGGGTTTCCAGCGAGATGGGTTCCTGCGCGATTTTGAGGACCTTGCGGACCTTGGCGACGGGGATGTCCATGCGGCGCGCGATTTCCTCGCTGGAGGGCTCGCGGCCGAGTTCCTGCACGAGCTGACGGCTGGTGCGGATGAGCTTGTTGATGGTCTCGATCATGTGCACGGGGATGCGGATGGTGCGGGCCTGATCGGCGATGGCGCGGGTGATGGCCTGGCGAATCCACCAGGTGGCGCGGGTGGAGAACTTGTAGGCGCGGCGGTCCTCGAAGTTGTCGACGGTCTTCATGAGGCCGATGTTGACTTGAGGAATGGCCTGGAGGTTTCAGAATGCCCGGGCTGTGAAGGCGGTTCTGCCGTTGAGCGGGAACACGAACGGTAGAGACCGATTACGAAGCCGCAGAGTTTGCAACCGTCTCAGCCCAGTACACTGCGTTTGTATAGATGTCTGAGAGCTCCAGGCCGCTGAGGTGATGCGCCGCGGCCTTGGAGTCGCATTCTTCCCAATTTCCTCTCTCGTAGCTCTCGAGCCAGCTAAGCAGGACCCGGTCATCGTTCTCGCTGCCCAGCAACGCTTCGCGAATGGCCTTGCGAACCGGAAGCTCAGCACTCAAATCGCTCATTGCCACGTGCAACATAACCGGCAACAGGCTGAGCATTCCCAGCATGTACTGCTCCGCAGGCTGAAGGCGGTTGAGTCTCGCTGCCTGTTCGCAGAACCGGGCCCGCACCAGCGTTAAGAGAAGGACAATCGGCGAACCGCCGGTGTTGAACTCACTGGCCAGGGCGAGGTAGACAATGCGTTGAAAGGTATCCTGACCAACCAACATCAGCGCCGATTCTACTGAGCACACCTCATGGCGGATCGCAAACAAAGGTGAGTTCACGAGGTGAAGGAGGCGGAAGCAGATGGAAGTGTCGCACTTCACCAACGTGCTCAACTCGCGTATGTCGATCGTGGTGGACTGCAGGGCATGGAGGAGGCGGATCTGAGTCAACCGGTTGGCTGGGATAGCGCGATTCTTGAGCAACTCCGGATGGCAGAAGTAATAGCCCTGGAAGAGGGTGAACCCCTGGGACAACGCCCGGCGGAAGTCTTCCAGCGTTTCGACATTGACGGCAACGAGGGTTGCCGTGACCAGTTTGTGGCACTCGCGGAAGAAGTCGCCTTTCATCGCGACGAGGATAGCAAAGTCCACCTTGAGAAAATCTGCCAACTCGACCAGCTCTTTCGAGCCGTTATCCCACCAGAGTCCGCTCAATGCCAGCCGAAACCCCGCGGCTTTGAGTACGCGGACAACTGAAATCAGTTCCCGGGTGGGTGGCGTGGTGAGCTTCAGGTCCAGTACAGTCATGCTCGGCTGCAGGACCTCGACGAGGTGATGGGTCAATGTTTGCTCAGTACAGGCCACAAAGCCGAGCAGGCCGCCGGTCAACCTCTCCAGTCCATACAGGACGGTCTGATCCAGCATTACCCGGGTCGCTTCTTCCTGATCAAGCGGAAGGATCGCCTCTACTTCTCGCCGGAAGAGAAGGTCATAGCCATGAATTTTTCCGCGAACATCCAGAATGGCCTGGCGTGTTACATACCTGAGCCGGCCCCCAGCCGGCGAGGAATGTTCCCGATTAACCGTAAGTACTTCGCTTCGCATATCCATGGAGAGGAGCCTCGCTTATAAATCGGCAAATTGCCGAGAAATTCCAGTCCCTCATCACTTTTAAGTGGGGAACCTGGAAGCGGAGCGAACAGGCAGCACCGAATGAGAGCGGACTCGGCGTGGTTTCGACTTCCGGCTGGATGACGGGATCGACGGAGGCCTGGAGCCGGTGTGTCCGGAGTCAGCTGGCCAGTGACTTCAGGTGGAGGGTCGATTGCCTGCAAACTGTCCGGTTTCTGCCCCCTCGCTTTGCCTGATAAAGTGCTGCATCGGCTGAGGCCAGCATGTGATCTGCGGACGTCTCGCAGCTGGAGAATTCGACGCCGATGCTTGCGGTTAGGGACAAGATACCGGAACGGGTCACAAATTGGTGGTCGGCGATTCCTGTGCAAAGTCTTTCAAACGGGGCGGCGGGATCCGCGCCTGCTTCGATGGGGAGAATCAGCAGGAACTCCTCACCTCCGATTCGCCCGAGGGAGTCGTAGGGCCGGAGGCCTTCATTGAGGACTTTGACGATTTCACAGAGGACATCGTCGCCGGTCTGGTGGCCGTAGGTGTCATTGATTTGCTTGAAATGGTCAATGTCGAGCATGCCGATGGCCAAGCCGTCCGCCTGACGAGTCGTCCGAGCCAATTCATCTTCCAGCTTTTTCAAAATGGCCCCGCGGTTCAGGGTGCCCGTCAGCGGATCATAGGTAGCCAGGTGGGCAAATGCCTCCCTGCTTTCGAAGAGCGCAGTCTGCATTTCAACCATGCGGCGGCCAACGGCGAATCGGGCGCGGAGTTCGCCGAGGTCAAAAGGCTTGATCAGGTAGTCGTTCGCCCCGGCATCAAGCCCCGCGATAATGTCGGATTTCCTGTTGCGGCTGGTAAGCATCAGGATGTATGGCGGGCGTTCGTTTCCCAGCAAACGCACCCGGCGCGTGACTTCCGGGCCATCCATTCCGGGCATGATCCAGTCGAGAATCACCAGTTCAGGGGCTCCCGGCTGCTGCAACGCCTGCCATGCCTCCAACCCATTGACGGCAACTACGACCTCATGTCCCTCGCGCCTCAGCACAGCCGCCAGCACGGTGCGGGAGGTGAGATCGTCGTCTGCAATCAGGATGCGCATGTCACTCCAACTTCCATGAGATCCGTGAATCCGCTACGCTTATTCCTCTGGGCGAAAGGCGGGGCTTCCCTTGATGGTTCAGCCGAATTGTGCGACCGGTGGAATCGGATTTTGGGAATCAGCCCAGGTGTCATTTCCTCTTCCTCTCCTCGATCAGGTTCATGCACTTGCGGTCATCGCTTGCCTGAGTTGTTCGAAGCAGAGATCCAGTTCGTCGATTTTTGCGGAAAGCGCGCTGAGATTTCCCGCGTTCGCGGCCTCCTCCATCTCAAAGGCAATCGTGCTTAGGCTCTCACCGCCCACATTTCCCGCCGCTCCCCGGAGAAGATGGGCCAGGCGCCCAGCACCGAGCGTGTCCGAGGCTTCAACACAGAGGTGGAGCGCCCGGATCTGGTGCGGAATGTCTTCCAGGAAGGTTTCGGTGACAAGCTGGGCCAAGCTTAGGTCGTTCATCAGGCGGTCGAGCAATCCGGCCCTGTCAAAGACCTTTGGAAGGGGTAACCGGTGATGTGAGAATCCAGCACTATTCTTGCCCGCACTCTGTGGGTTGACCTCAACCGGCATCCACCTCCGCAGAACATCGTCCAGAGCCTTTCGAGAGACCGGCTTGGCGAGATGATCGTTCATGCCAGCTTCGATGCACCGCTCCCGGTCGCCCTTGAGTGCGTGAGCTGTCATGGCAACGGTGGGAATGGAGCGAGCGGGCATTGCGCCCTCGAGGAGACGGATCTGATGAGTTGCTTCGAATCCGTCCATGATCGGCATCTGCACGTCCATCAAAACGAGGTCATATTGACCGGACGCGACCGCGTTGACTGCCTGCTCTCCGTTGTCGACGACGTCCGCGTCGAACCCGAGATTCCTGAGGATGCCAACAGCTACTTTCTGGTTGACGAGATTGTCCTCCGCAAGCAGAATCCGCAAGGTGGCCAGATTTGACGGCGCGAGTGATTGTTCGAGTGGGGGGTTGCGCACTTGAGCCGCCTTGCTTGAGTGAGCAGTCTTGCTTGAATCCGAAGTGCCGTGTAACGGCACAGACGTGCCTGTCACCGCGTGCTCATCTTGAAGCCCCAGACGGACAGTAAACCAGAATTCCGACCCTGCACCTTCCTGGCTAGTGATCCCGACTTCGCCGCCCATCAACTCAGCAAGCTGTTTAGAAATGGCAAGGCCGAGCCCCGTGCCGCCGAACTTCCGGGTTGTGGACGCATCAACCTGGCTGAATTTATTGAAAAGGATGCCTAACTTGTCGTTTGGAATTCCGATGCCGGTGTCCTTGACCGAAAAGCGCAGCAGAACCTGGTCCCTGGTCTCATTTAGCATGGAAACGCCAATTCTGACTTCGCCGGCGGAGGTGAACTTTGTTGCGTTGCCGGTGAGGTTGGCAAGAATCTGGCGCAGGCGTCCCGGGTCGCCCCGAACAAGCCGGGGAACATCGGAATCGGCGGCCCAAAGCAGCTTCAATCCTTTATCATTGGCACGCAGCTTCAAGGGAGCCATCGTGTCGGTGAGGAAGGCGATCAAATCGAAGTCCAGCTTCTCCATTTCCACTCGGCCGGCCTCGATCTTTGAGATGTCGAGAATGTCGTTGAGCAGTTTGAGGAGGGCCTCGCCGCTTCCGCGTTGAATCTCTGCAAATTGCCGTTGCTCCGCGGTCAGGTTTGTTTCAAGCAGCAGTTCGGTCATCCCGATGATCCCATTCATCGGGGTGCGAATCTCATGGCTCATGTTTGCGAGGAATTCGCTCTTGGCCCGGTTGGCGGCATCGGCCTTGGTGGCAAGTTCATTTGCGCGGATTGTTGTTTTCTCGAGGTGCCTGTTGCTTTGCAGCAGCTTATCGGCAGCTTCCTTCTGGTCGGTGATGTCCCAATTGGTGCCGATCATTTGTCGTGGTTTGCCGGATGCATCGCGCTGCACGAGGGCAAGCGCGCGAATCGTATGGATGCTTTCATCCGGCCAGATAACGCGGAATTCAGTATTGAAGTCTTTTTCACCGCGCCGCGCCATCAGGATCTCTTCGAGGCAACGCGGGGCATCCTCAGGATGTAGCGCAGCCAACCAGGCTTCGTCGACGTTGGAAGTCTGGTTCTTTGCGACACCGTAAAGCCGATACATCTGGTCGTCCCAGACGGTTCGATTCAGGACCAGGTCGCAGTCCCAGATGCCGACTGAGGCCGCGCGGGTCGCCAAAGCCAACCGCTCCGCCGATTCCTTCAACCGATCCGCGGCTTTTTTACTCTCTGTAATGTCTTCTGCAATTCCAGCCAACCGGATGATGGCACCCGCTTGATCGCGAACGGGGAAGGCCCTGTCGCGAATCCATTTCACCAGTCCATCCGGTGTCGTAATCCTGTACTCCCTTGCCCCGCAGTCTCCGCCAAGGTATTTCTCGAATCCTTCCCGAGCCTGCTCACGGTCATCGAGGTGTATTGAATCTCCCCACTGCAGCGGGTTCTCATAGAGGCTCTCGCAGGTCTGGCCCCAAATCTGGGCGTATGCAGGACTGACGTACAGAAACTCGTCGCCAGACGCGTCCATCATCCAGAAAGCTTCCCGGATGTTGTCCGTCAATTGGAGGAACTTCTCTTCACTGCACTGCAGGGCCTGATCGGCCAGCTTGCGAGTTGTGATGTCGCGGAAGAACCAAACGCGCCCCAGGTATTGTCCGCTGTTGCTGCGCAATCCTGCGGAGTAGCGCTCAAGCACGCGGCCATCGTTGAGTTCGATTTCAGAATTGTCGATCGCCTCCGGATCGTCATAGAGATCTCTGACCCGCTTCAGAAAATTGTCGGGATGCTTCACACGCTCCAGCGCCAGTTGCAACACAAGGCCAAGTTCGACTCCGTGAGCCTGGTCGGTCAGGCCCTCCTGGATCGCGTGCATCGGGATCTGCCATACGTCGAGGAGGCGTCTGTTGTGCGACACAATCACTTCTTCGTGGTTGACCACGAGGATTCCGTCGAGCGAGCCCTCCTGGATAGTTTGAATGAGAGAGTGCTGAAATTCGAGACGGCGCGTTTCGGCCTCCGCCGCCAGCTTTGCCAAGCGTACGGTTTCTTCCGCCTGCTTTCGCTCAGTGATATTGATGTGCTCAACGACAACGCGGCGAACGCGATCGCTCGAAAAGCGGGTGACGCGGCTCATGAACCATCGCTGTTCGGTTGGAGAATGGCAAGAATACTCAGTCGAGTAGGACTCCTCTTCGCAGTTCAACACGGTGCGAATCCCGGCGGCGAACTCCGTGGCCTCTTGCTTCTCAGGGCCGGCCACCCTGTCGCAGACATCCAGGTAGTTGACGTCATCGCCAAAACAGCCGCTCGCCGGAGGATAGTGCCTTTTCGTGCCCGACTCGGCTCGATCGTTTGCAAGCGCAAACTCTTTCCAAGCACGATTGACCGAGATGATTTTCCCGGTCTCATCCAACACGCAGATGTGCGAGGAGAGCGCATCGATTGTCGCCTGGGCAAACTCCTGGGCATCGCGTACGGTTTGCTCAGCTTGTCTGCGTTCCGTGACATCCGTGCTGAGTCCGACGTGCCCGAGGTACTCTCCATCCGATGAGAAGCGGGGCTCCGCGTTTGACGCAACCCAGCGCCAGTCTCCGTTGGCCCCCCGAATGCGCGTTTCAGCACAGAAGACTGTGTGTTGGAGCACAGCCTTTGCAAAAGCACCGGCGAACGATTCCTGATCGTCCGGGTGCACAAGCAACTGCCATTGGTTTCCTTCCACCTTCTCATAGGTGGTGCCGCAGAACTCCCTGTAAGCCCGGTTGATGAACTCAACTCCGCCCACTGCGTTGGTGACCCACATGGGCGAAGGGCACCCGTCCGCCATAATGTGAAAACGCTGTTGAGTCTCGCGAAGTGCCTGATCTGCGCGCCGCTTCTCGGTGATGTCTTCCATGTGAGCCATGTGACAGGACCGGTTGCCGGCAGAATCGTGGATCCTGGAGACTCTCATGTGTGTCCAGACCGTGGTTCCATTCCTGTGGAGATAGCGCTTTTCCAACGTAAGAGTCTGGTCCGGATCCAGATTGAACTGCCTGATGATGTCTCGCGATGGCGCGAGATCGTCCGGGTGCGTCAGGTCTGCCCAGCCAGTTGCAAGAAGCTCCCGCTCGGAATACCCCAGCATTTTGCTGAGCGCGCCATTTACCTGCATGAATCGGCCGTCCGCTCCAGAGATTGCGATCGCAAAGGGAGACTGATCAAATACCTCGCGGAATCTTTCTGCCCCTTCCCTGACCTTGCGCTCGATCTTAAGACGTCGGCCAATGTCACGGAGGACCACTGCGAGGCCTGTCACTTCTCCCGCTGGATTCCGGATGGGAGAGTGGCGTTCGAGTACATGGAACAGGCGGCCGACGCGAGTCTGGCGGACTGTTTCCCAAGGTTCGCAGATGCGGCCATCCAGGACGTCCGCGATCATCGCCAGTAATTCACCGCGGTTTTCGGGAGGGGCAAGGATTTCCATGTGCTTGCCGGCAATCTCCTGGCTGGAATAGCCAAACAATGCTTCAGCGCTCCGGTTCCAACTTAGGATTGTTCCATCGAGGCGCGTGCCGATAATCGCATCTTCGGAGCTTTCCACGATTGCAGCAAGAAATCGCTGGGCATCCTCGGACGCTCGCTGCGCGGTCACGTCGTGTTTAATGGCGATGTAGTTGACGATCTGGCCTTGAGAATTCAGTACGGGACTGATCCGCATCGCTTCGGTGTAGAACGTACCATCCTTGCGCCGGTTGGTAATCTGGCCATTCCATACGCGGCCCGCGTGCACCCTGCTCCAGAGCTCTTCGTAGAGCGCAGTGGCTTCGAGTCCGGACTTGAGGATACTCGGGTTCTTGCCCAGGACTTCTTCGCTGGTATAGCCAGTCATCCTTGTGAAGGCAGGATTGACGTATTGAATGACGCCGCGCACATCGGTGACCACGATGGCGTCGGCAGATTGCTCAACGGCAGCAACGAGGCCGTCTTGACCGATCATGTCCAGCGGAACGCCCAAAGCTCACCTCAGCGAAGCCGAAACTTCACACGTATCTATCGGCATTTTCCGGCGTTGTTTTCATCGGCATGTTGCGACAGGCGTAGCCAGCCGGTTGGATGGACATGTCGAGCATCAGAATGACTCAATGGCATTGATCTTTCTGCCGATGTCAATTGCGATATCCACGAAATCGGAGCCGAAGAGGCTACGGAAACGGACCGGGCATTCTTCGAGCAAGTCACTAAAGGGTGAGGCCTCACATCCTGCAAACGCGGGAAAGCCGATCGCATCTGCCATTCTGCAACTCATGTTCACCAACTCAAGCAACTCGAATGGGTCACTCTGCTTGCCTGGAGAACCTGCTTCACGGAGTGAGGTTCGGAATTCAATGGGTAGCTTCCATTCCTCGATCAGATGCAATCCAACCTGCCGGTGATCGAATCCGAACAAATCCCGTTCCGGGACGAGGATGCTGTCAGCCTGCCCGCAGTGGGTTTCCAAGAGTGATCCGTATTCCCGCGGGCTGAGGACAGCGAGAGCGAACCGACCGATATCGTGCATGATGCCCGCAGTGTAGGCCTTGTTTTGATCCATCCAGGCTGCCGAAGCCAGTTTCTCTGCGAGTAGCGCAGTTGCCAAGTTGTGGCGCCAGATGGCGCGCAGCGAAGGATAGTTCATCGATCGTCCCAGATAGGCTCGTACTGCGACGGTCAGAGACAGTCCCTTGAGGGCATGAGTGCCGAGCAGTGCAATTGCCTGAAGGATGCTTGTGACCGCAAAGCGATGGGGAATGATGGCGGAGTTTGCAATGGTGAGAACTTCGCTTGCGAAGGCAGGGTCGGAGGAGATCAGGTCGGTGAGAAGGCGCATCGATGCGGCTTCGTCGTTGACTAACTCGAGCATACGAAGCGCGACTTGAGGAAAGGGCGGAATCCTCAGATGCGCCCAGGGAATCGAGGTTGCCTGGTTCATAGAACCTCTGGCCTTCAGTGCCTGAAGGAGATGCGTGTGGCTGGCGCTTTCAAAGAAGGGGAAGGGGGAGAACTCCCGACGGTGATCTCATAGCATGCCGATGAATCGATGGTTCGTCGCGAAGGGACGACTGCTCGGAGCAACCTGGCGCAGTGAGTGAGAGTCGTGAGCGAGAGATCTCACCATTTGTCACTCCCTCTCAGTGGTCAGGACAGTGACCCAGAAGTGGCCGTGAGGGCAATCAAAGCCGAGCCTTTCACTAATATGGGAGCCGCACATCCGAAGGCCAAAGTCGCTGCCGTCCATGACGGTCGGCATGGAGAGGAGAACGCCCATCGGCAATCCGCTCTTCATGTTTCCACCGATCATGTTCGCAAGTTCACCCAGTACGTCGCGCACGTCGTCATCCACGGCATTGGGCGGGTCCATGCAAAGGATCCGGCCGGCGAACTGGCAGGCCTGCATTTTGCTGCACTCCAGCATTACCGCCCCATTCCAATCGCCGGAAAGAAGTACAAAGGATGCCAGGCGATCAGGGGCGGCAAGCCAAAGCATCTCACTGGGGGATACTTCAATGTCCATCATGGTGATAAAGACTGACTCGACAATTCGCGTCAGAGATCCTGCCGTCACTTGAGTTCGCATGGTATTCCTTTCATCGGGCAACATAGACGGTCATGTTTCCGATCGTCTTTCGTTCAAAGAGTTCATCGAGGCCAAAGGCAGTTTCGGAGCCGCCCAGCAGCAGCCATCCGCCTCGAAACAATGTGCTGTGGAGTTCTTTCATGATGCTGCGCTTTGTTTGGTTATCAAAATAGATCATGACGTTACGGCAGAACACGAGGTCGAAGGGACCGATTGTGCGCATGCTCTTGCGCAAATCAATGGATTCAAAACGAACCATGCGCCGCACTTCGTCATTCAATTTCCAGTCAAGGCCAGAACGGCGAAAGTATTTCAGGAGCAGGTTCGTGGAAAGTCCACGGTTAATCTCAATCTGCTGGTACATTGCAGAGCGAGCGCGCTCCAGAACCTTGGGGGAGAAATCTGTACCGAGAATCTGCAGGGTCCAATCCTTGAATCCCTCTTCGAGGAGCAACATCGCGAGACTGTATGCTTCCTGGCCGGTGGATGAGGCGGCTGACCAGAAGCGCAGGGTTTTGGTGTCCCGCCGCTCCTCTCTCAGCTTTGGCAATAGAATCGTGCGCAAGGCATCATATTGGGCGGGGTCCCGAAAGAAGTAGGTTTCATTGGTAGTCATGGCCTCCGCCACCTGTTGATTGAGTTCGGCGCTGCATCCATTCTGGAGGAGGGAGCACAAATCATTCAGGGAGGCGAGGTTGAGTTGCTTGACAAAGGGGCGGAGCCGGCTTTCGAAAAGATAGTGTTTGTTGTCTTCAAGAACGATACCGACATGGTTGTAGACGTAGTTTTGAAGGAACCTGTAGTTCTCAGGGAAAATCTCCGAATTTATAGCTAGAGTCGCCATCCCGATCCCTCCTGGCCCATGTTCGTCAAGCGAAGGATCTCAGGAATTACCTGATCCAACGGCAGAACGCGGTCGGCCAGGCCCGCGTTGACCACTGCGCCAGGCATGCCCCAGACCACGCTGGTGGCTTCATCCTGCGCAAGGATGCTTGCACCCTGTGCTTTGAGAATCTCCGCACCGCGCAGTCCATCCTGGCCCATGCCGGTGAGAATGACAGCCAGCGCCGATCCGCCATACACTTCGCCGGTGGAGGCGAAGAGCGCATCTACTGCGGGCCGGCAGGAGTTCATGCGCATTGTCTGGTCCAGGGCAATGCGAACCTGGGCACCATCGGCCACTATTTTCATATGGAAATCCCCAGGCGCGATGAGGATTCTTCCTGGCTCGACCAGGTCGCCGTGTGCGCCCTCTGCGACGGGCAAACGGCAGGTTGAGTGAAGGCGCTCGGCAAGCAGGCGAGTAAAGAGAGCGGGCATGTGCTGAACCACGAGGACAGGCAAAGGGAAATCCGCTGGCAAGAGCGGCAGGATTGCGCCGAGCGCGGTTGGCCCACCCGTGGAGACACCAATTACCAGCACTTTGGGGCGAAGCTTCGTCCTGAGCGGGAGCGACTGCGGGCGGACGGTCATTGGTCCTGCAGGAGGAATGGCGGCTTCGCGTAACGTCGGGCTGAGGGTGGGAGCCGACTGGCGGAAGAACTGCTTGATTTTGGGCAGCATCGCTTCCCGCAAGCGGGTCATGGAGAGGCTAAGCGACCCTTCGTTGGAAGCCTTGGCGACATAGTCGTCGGCGCCGAGTGTCAGGGCTTCCAGAGTCTTTGCTGCGCCACGCTCAGTGAGCGTGCTGAACATGATGACTCTCAGTTTTGGATATTCAACTCGAATGCGCCGCAACATTTCCAAGCCATCCATATCCGGCATCTCGATATCCAAAGTAAGGACGTCAGGATTCAACTGCGGGATTCTCTGGAGTCCGATCGATCCATTCGATGCGCTTCCCACGAGTTCGATGAGTGGATCCTGTTCCAGCGCATGGGTAACCAAGCGCCGTATGACGACAGAGTCATCCACAATCATGACGCGAATTCGCTCCCCCGGCTGAAGCAGACGCTGGTTTACCAGGGCCATGGCTATCCCCTTGCCGGAGCAACGATGCCAATGAGTTCAAGCTTTTCGAGGAGGATGTCGCGCGTAAAGGGCTTCATCACGTATTCGTCCGCACCGGCATCCATGGCGGATTGCATATGTTCCATCTCTGTTTCAGTGGTGACCATGAGGACTTTCAGTGCAGAGAACGCTGAGTCCTGGCGCAACGCCTTAAGAAGTTCGAGACCGTTCATTATTGGCATGTTCCAGTCTGCCAATACCAATGAAACATCAGGCTTTTCCGCTTCAAGGACATCCAGAGCTTCCTTGCCGTTGGACGCGTCGCAGACCTCGTATCCAAGTTCCAGCAGTATCCTGCGGATAATAATGCGAATTGTCCTGGAGTCATCGACGACGAGAGCCTTGCTCATGATTGAATTTCCTTCATACTTTTGAGTAGTGCGCCGGCGGCTGGTTTCCCAACCGCCGGGTTCTGATGTTGAGTGGTTAGCGTTAGAAGGTGAACTTCGCGACGGAGGCCTGAAGCCGGGCTGCCATTTCGCTCAACTCCTGGGAGGCGGTCTTGGTGTCGTTCGCTCCCTGCGTTGTGTTTCTCGCCGCAGTAGCCACGCCGCTGATGTTCTTAGCGATGTCGCTGACGCCCTGTGCAGCTTCGGTTACGCTGCGGCCAATCTCGTTCGTGGTCACAGTCTGCTCTTCCACCGCCGAGGCGATGCTGTTGGAGATGTCGTTAATCTGGTTGATGATGGTGCCGATTTCCTCGATGGCCGTGACGGCTCCCTTGGTGACGCCTTGGATCGCTTCGATCTTTTGGCTGATCTCCTCGGTGGCTTTGGCAGTCTGCTTGGCGAGTTCCTTCACTTCGTTGGCTACAACCGCAAAGCCTTTGCCCGCTTCTCCTGCGCGAGCCGCTTCGATGGTTGCATTGAGCGCCAGAAGGTTGGTCTGTTGCGCGATCGAGGTGATGACCTTGATCACGTTGCCGATCTCCTGGCTGGATTGGCCCAGTTTCTTCATGGTTTCGTTGGTCGAGTGGGCGACGGTTACCGCATTCTTGGCGACCCGCGCCGAATCGTTGGCGTTCTTGGCGATTTCTCGAATCGAGGCCTGCATCTCTTCCGAGGCCGTAGCCACTGAAGCGACATTCCGCGAAACCTGCTCGCTGGCTGCGGAGACAACGTTAGCCTGCACTGCGGTCTCTTCCGCATTGCCCGCCATCTGCTGGCTGACTGCCGTCAGTTCTTCAGAAGAAGAGGCCAGCGTGCTGGCGTTCTCGGCCGTGGCCTTGAGGGGCTCGACGATCGCTTCGAGAGTCTGGTTCACGCCCTGGACGATCTTGCGATAGTCTCCCAGGTGCTTGTTCGCGTCAATGCGCGTACCGACGCGTCCCTCCGACGCTGCTTTCGCAAGCATGTCGGTGTCGTCGATCAGCTTGTTGATGTTCGTCTTGAGGAGTGTCAGCCACTCATGAATCTGATCCTGGTCAGAAGCTTTGGCTACCGTGGCAGTCAAGTCCCCATTCGCAATCTTGGAGACAAACGCGACCAGTTCCGTCAGCCAGGTGTGCACGCCGTTGATGGCGTTCTTCATCTTCTCGTGGTCACCTTTGCAGACAATCTCAACCCTCTCGCGCAGGTTGCCGCCGCGGATCAAACTGAGAACGCGGTTGCCTTCGCCGATCGGTAGCAGGATCGCGTCGAGCATGTCGTTGACGCCGGTGACGATGCCCGCATAGGCGCCCTGAAACTGGCCGGCCTTGCCGCGCTCGGTGAGCAGCCCTGCATGGGATGCCTCTGTGAGTCGCACGAGTTCCTTCTGCAGCCCCTGAAGCACAATTGCAACGCCGTTTACAGCCACTTTCATTTTTTCGTGGTCGCCCTTGTAGGTCTGCGCGATCAGTTCATCGATCTTGCCGTTGGAAATCTGCGCGAGAATTCGGTTGCCTTCGCCGATCGGAAGCAGGATGGCGTCGAGAATGCGATTCACACCCTCGACCACTTTGCGGTTGTTCCCGTGGAACTGATCTGCCCTTCCGCGCTCGTCGAGTCGTCCATCGTTTGAGGCCTGTACCAGTCGCAGGATCTCATCCTGAAGCTGGTCATCGTCCCTCTTCGTTGACCGATCGATTTCCGGTCGGTCCAGAACGGCGGCGCCGTTGGATGAATTCCGGCCGGAATGTACCGGCTGAGCGTTGCTTGTTTGCCTTGCCATCTCGTTTGCTCCTCGCAATATTTCAGTTGCTGCCCTGTGCCGCTGCCGGCTCTGATTCGCGGGCTGATTTTTGGGTTGCGAAAGTCACAGGGCTTTCGCTAATCGTGCTATGCAGTTGTTACCTGGGTCTTCGTCGCAATGCGTTTCAACGGCTAGGCTGCCCTCCCGACGGCGAGGTCGACCGTTCGCTCTTCATCGAGAACAAGGAGCAAACGATCCTTCAGCTTGTAGACTCCGCGGATCAGTTCGCGCGCCGCGGGATCAAGATTGTCGGGTGGCCGCTCGTAGGTGGAGGCGTCCATCTGGAGCACGTCCCCAATTTCGTCGACCAGGAGACTGACTGCGCCATCCAAAGTGCGAACGACGATATTCATTGGCGTACGGTCGGGAGCGCGTGGCGGGAGTTTGAGACGTCTGCGCATGTCAATGGCGGTGACGATCTGGCCGCGCAGGTTGATGAGTCCCTCGATGACGCCCGGAGCCTGCGGCACCGCGGTCATCTGCTGGAACCGCAGGACTTCCTGGACGTGCAGGACATCGACGCCGAAGAACATATCCGCGACAAAAAATGTGGAGAATTGGCCGCTGGTCAGAGACTGGTCGGACTTATGGATAGCGGTGTCTGTCTTCATGGTTTATCTCACTTCTCCGGCATACACTGCCAGGTTCTGGCTGGGGGCCTGCTCTGAGACCATGTTGGCCACCGATTGAAGGACGAGGACGCCGTCGAACTTTGCCTGGCAGTCCTGGAAGCCGTCTGCCCTGGACTTCGAGAGACGCACCTGCGCGGCTGTATCAGCGAGTACCAGAACCGGGATTTTTTCCCACTCTGGCCGGCGGCGCAGGATGGCGAGAAGACTTGCGGCACCGTCGGAAGGAAGGTCGAGCGATGCCACAACGACATCCGCCATTTGTTCTTCCAACCTGCGAACTGCCTCATCAACGCTGGCGGCCTCGGAGACGATGTAGCCCGCCATATCAAGGCCGCTGCGGACCATGCCGCTTGAAAACGCCGAGGGATCCACGAGAAGAATTCTCTTGTGGCTGAGACAATCGTCCGAAGCCTGAAACCAATTTCCCGCCGCGGCCTGAATGACCTCGCTTAGGTCGAGGAAATCGGTGACTCGGCTGCCGACCACCGCTGAGCCGAGAAGACCCTTGCGGCCCGATCTCTGCCTTACAGTCACGGCTTCTTCGGCTACATCCAGAATCTGATCGACTACCATGCCAACACTGCGGTCTCCATCGTTGAAAACAACCACCTGCACCGGATCGGATAATTTGTCGTTGTCGTGCGACCCAGGCTCCAGAACTTCGCGGAGTGAGACGAGAGGAAGGATGCGGTCGCGATACTGGATCACGAGACCTCCTCCAGCGCGCTCGATTGCCGATTGCGGAAACTCCTCAAGCCTGGCGACGAGCGAAAGCGGGACAGCCAGACGATCGAAGGAACCTGAGCTGAAGAGCAGTAGTCGCTGCAACTCGACAACGGCCAGAGGCTTTTGCTTATCCGAGGCGCGAGCCGGCTCGCGTCTTTCGCCAAAGACACCAGAGCGCTGCCCGATGCCGAGGACATCGAGGATGAGGGCTACGCGGCCATCGCCCATGATGGTTGCGCCGGCGTACAGCGTTAGCCCTTTCAATTGTTTGCCCAAAGGCTTGACGACAATTTCCTGGGTGTCGTTGATGCCGTCTACCACGAGGCCGAACTGCCTGTCCTCCGCCTGCAGAACCACGAGGCTCACTGCCTCGGCACCGTCGGTTGATCTGAGGCCGAGCACCTGATTGAGATAGGTAATCGGGAGGAGGCTTCCGCGCCGTCGATAGACCGGGGTCCCGTGGACATATTCGATATGCTTTCCTGCGGAGTCGCCGTCGATCCGGATCAGCTCAAGCAGGCTGACCTGTGGAATGACGAAACGTTCTCCACCGCTGGTGATGACCAGGCCGGGGATGATGGCGAGAGTCAGAGGAATTCGGATCTTGACGGTGGACCCTTCGCCAGGACGGCTGAAGATGTCAACGACTCCGCCTATCTTTTCGATGTGGGATCGCACCACATCCATGCCAACGCCGCGCCCGGAGATATTGGTGACGGTCGCGGCCGTCGAGAATCCGGGTTCGAAGATAAGGTTCAGCGTCTCGCGATCGCTAAGCTTTTCCGCCTGTTCCGGTCGGAGCAGACCGTTTTCCACGGCCTTTTGTTTGACGCGCTCAATGTCAATCCCCGCGCCGTCGTCACCGACTTCGATGTTGACCTGGCCGCCTTCATGGTAGGCACGCAGAGTCAGAACTCCCTGGGCGAGCTTGCCTGCGCGCAAGCGAACTTCCGGCAACTCAATGCCGTGGTCGCAGGAGTTGCGGACGAGATGCATCAAAGGGTCTTTGATCGCCTCAATGATGGTGCGGTCCAGCTCCGTTTCGGCGCCGTCCATTTCAAGTTGGATGCCCTTGCCGAGAGCAATCGCCATGTCACGCACGACACGCGGCAGCTTGTTCCAAACCACTCCGATCGGCTGCATACGCGTCTTCATGACGCCCTCCTGCAACTCAGTGGTGATCAGATTGAGACGCTGTGAGGTGGCGTTGAGCGCTGGATCTTCGCGCTCTGTGTTGAACTGGAGGATCTGGTTTCGCGTGAGCACCAGTTCGCCCACGAGATCCATGAGCTTGTCGAGCAGACCTACTCCTACTCGGATGTTCGCGTCTACGGCAGCGGACGAGCGATCGGCGTCTTCTTCTTTCCTGGGTGACTCTTCCCTTCGTTCGTTGCCATCCCAGCCGCTTAGCGGGCTCTGTTTTCTGGCTTCCGACATATTGTCAGATTGCTGGCTTTCTGGCTGCGCGCTGAGAGATTTGGCGTCAGGGACCGCTGGAGCGGATTCGGGCAAGACCACTGGTGTGGGCTGGGGCGAAGTGGTTTGGGCATCGGGAGCAACCTTCAACTGCGCCTCACTGCGAAGCCGTTCGGTGAGAGATTCGAACTGCTCGGGGCCCTCTTTTCCTGTCTCTTCAATAGAGGCGAGAACCTTGCGTGTGGCGTCCACGGTCTCAAGGATGAGGGAGACGAGCGACGGAGTGAGATCGCGCTTTCGATCGCGGAGTTGACTGAGCAGACTCTCGGCCTGGTGAGTGATCCTCTCCAGAGTGGTAAAAGCCAGGAAGCCGCAAGCGCCCTTAATGGTGTGAATGGTTCGGAAGATGCTTCCCAGAAGACACACATCCTGCGGGTGCTTTTCCAACTCGACCAGATCTTGATCGAGACGCGAGAGGTTTTCATGACTCTCGACCAGGAACTCTCGAATGGTTTCCTGATCTTCCAAGAAAGTGTTTTCCATGATCCCCTTCCGATTCCGGAGCCGTTCGCTTCTTCACCACGATCTCCGAGAATGGTTGCGACATTTCTTTTCGACTGTTTCCTATCGGCACAGTCGGCGGAAGAATTCAAGGGGTTGAAGAAGGAATGTGCGTTATTGCGAGGGCCTCCAAATGAAGGCACAGGACCGTAGCCAGTCTAGAGGTCTCCCTCATGTCACTTTGCGGCGGCAGATTGAGAGATTTTGTTTGCTCATCTATGACCGATACATTCCAATGTGCCGATAGGGATTTGACCGCTATGGGAGCTAGTGCACGGTGCACATCTTCCCAGATACAACTGAGTTGTGAGGCAAGAGCATGGATATTCTTTTGGTGGACGACAGCAGGACAATGCGCATGATCGTCCAAAGGGCGATCAGGCAAGCTGGTTATCGCAGCCTGACCGTGGGCGAAGCTGAGAATGGAGTCCGAGCACTGGAAATGCTTCGCACTGAGCAGCCCAGGTTGATTTTGTCAGACTGGAATATGCCCGAGATGTCGGGCCTCGAGTTCCTCGAAAACCTGAGGTCGGAACAGAACACAGTCCCATTCGGGTTCATCACATCAGAGACATCCGTTGGGAGCAAGAAACTGGCCATGCAATCTGGAGCGAACTTTCTGATTACGAAGCCGTTCAGTCCGGAAGACGTGCAGGATGCGCTCTATCCGATTCTTGGTGGGAGCTGAGCCATGTCACAGCCAACGCCATTCGGTCTCTCCCGACTCTTCACGCAACTGACGGGCCGCAAGGTGGAATTTTGCCAGACCACTGCCGCCCTTGATTCAAGATTCAAACAAGTTTATGGGATCTATACTGTTTTACCCAGTCAGACCTCGATTATTGTCAAGGCGGATATCGGGCTGCTGGGTTCATTTGCTGGTGTACTGGTGGGTCTGCCGGACTCCGAGGTTAAGGAACGCCTCAAGGCGAATCCCATGGAGGAACTTCTGCGCGATGCGATCTATGAGGTCTTGAATATCGCCTCGGCTGGAGTAACAACAGAAGGGCGGGCCATCTTTGACAAGATGGTTACTGACCCCACGTACATCGACCATGCGGCCGGCAAGGTCTTTCTGAAACCGGATCACAGGAGCTATTTCAATGTCACAGTCCAGGGCTATCAGGGGGGCCGCTTTTCAATTCTCGCCCAGATGCTGCCAGTAACGAGGGCAAACGCATGAAGGCAATGTCGGTCCCCGGTTCGTCACGGGCAAGGTCCCATCCGCCGGTCACACACAATCGGATGCTCTCATGGATACGGGCAACGAGCGTTTCCAGTGCGTAGGAGCGGAGTAGGCCGGTTGGCGCCAGCGCCTGACAAAGATGGCAACGAAGGCAGCCAACCGCACGACGAATGAGCACCAACAGCCCAGGTATTGATTTGGAGAGCTACTCAGCAAGCAGACTGATAGCTCACCCTCGGTGCAGCAGAGATTTTCACCGCAAGCGAGGAAGCAGCGATCGATGGAGGCACCGGTGAAGAATGCACTGAGATTTATCGGAAGACAAGCCATCCTGGACGTGGGCATGAACCTCTACGGATACGAACTTCTGTTCCGCTCTGGCGCGAATAATGCTTTCAGCGGCGATGGCGAGGACGCTACCAATCAGGTGATCGACAGCTGCGTATCCATGATTGCCTGTTCTTCCTCGAAGAACATCTTTATCAACTGTACGCGAGAATCCCTGGTAAGGATGAGCGTGAAGCTGCTGCCAAGCCGCAACACGGTTCTTGAGCTGCTGGAGACCGTCTCGCCCGATCCGGAGTTGATGAGGGCGTGCAATCATCTGAAGGCCCTTGGCTTCCGGTTTGCCATGGACGACTTCTCCCCGCAGGAAAGCAAGCGAGAGCTCTTCGAGATTGCAGATTATATCAAGGTAGATTTCAGAGCTTCCGATGCCGAAACGCGGCAAGAGATCTACAGGATGTGCCGAAGGTCAAAGCCCATCTTCCTTGCGGAAAAGGTCGAGACACATGCGGAGGTTGAAACAGCCAAGGAAGAGGGAAACACACTTTTCCAGGGTTATTTCCATTCCCGCCCAGAGATTATCGCGGAAGCGGAAATATCTGTAAATAAGGCAGCGTACCTGCAGTTGTTTGGAGCGCTTGCCGAGCCGACGCTGGAATTCAGAAAGATCGAGTATCTTATTCTTCAGGAGCCCTCGCTTTGCTATCGCTTGCTCCGGCTTGCCAATTCAGCGCTTTATGGTTTTCGACATCAAGTCTCGACAATCCAGGGGGCACTGTTCGCTGTTGGAGAGGATTCCTTTCGGAAACTGGTGACGGTGACGCTCGCCGGAAAGCTTTCTCATGGGGGTACGGACATGGATGTGAGGCAGGCTCTTGAACGAGCGCACTTCTGCGAATCCCTCGCTTCGATGCTTGCAGAAAATCCGGCGGAATTGTATATGCTTGGCATGCTTTCCAGGATGGACCGGATGTTGAACATCCCGATGAATCAATTGGTTGCCCTCCTGTATCTCGGTTCCGCGACCCAGGAAGCACTGCTGGGATCTCCGGAAGGGATTGGTATGGCATTGGAACTGTGCCGGGCGCATGAACAAGGCGGAGACATCGAAGGTAGGCCCGATGCCAACCCGCTCATAGGCGAAAGCACGTTAAGATACTTCAATGCCATGTTAGCCACGGGGAGAACGATGCGCTTGTTCAGCAGCAAGTAACGTCTGATACTCCCGATCCGTTTGCTCTACAAGTCCAATTCCCTGACAGCCTGATGGAAGTTATCGCCGTGTGAAGAGGGGGACTTCAGGGAATGGGTGTGGGTGAGAATCAGAATGTCTTCGCTGCAGCGGTCCTGGTCAGGGAAAGGACCACAATGTCAACCCGCCGGTTGGCTCTGCGGCCTTCCGCCGTCTCGTTGCTTGCCGAAGGGTGATACTGTGCATAGCCGGCGATGGACATCCGCTTCGGATCGAAGCTGGACTCGTTCAATAGCATCATTGCAACTGCGGAAGCACGCGCTATCGAAAGATCCCAGTTGGAGCTGAAGGTTGCATTGTGGATCGGCACATCGTCAGTGTGTCCTTCCACCCGCATATCCAGGCCGTATTGCATGAGCACTCCGGAGATCCGTTTGATCTTGTCGGCGGCGCCTGGCAGAAGCCGCGCTTCCCCACTATCAAAAAAGCCCAACTCGTGAAGACTGATGACGAAGCCTTCAGGAGTCATTCTGAGGACAACCTCCTGGCGCTCGATCTCCTTTCCCAACGCTCCACTCAGTTTCTTTTGCAACTCAGCGACATCGATGCCGTCATCTGGGCTCTGCAAGGCGGTGTTCTTCGAGTCGCTCGACTGGGAAGTGGCGGGAGCGTCAGACTGGGAAGGGAATGCACGCATCTCCTGGAATCCTGTTTTGACAGCCGACGAGACTCGCTGGATTGCGACCTTGTCATGATAGGAGGAGGCGAAGAGCACGACAAAGAGGGCGAAAAGAAGTGTCATGAAATCCGCGTAGGAAACCATCCAGCGTTCCTGGTGCACGGGCTCTTCAATGCTTCTTCGTCTTCTCATTGCGCCACCAGTTTCGGGCTGAGATCGGGGCCGCTTCTGGCAAGGTACCCGGCGAGATCTGACTCCATCACCCGCGGGTTTGTCTTGTTGACGATGCAGATTACACCATGGAGGATCAACTCGCGCATCAGTTGCTTTCTTCGCATATTGATCTTGATTCGCCCAGCTACGGGGAGCAGGAAGATGTTGGCCACACCTACCCCATAAATAGTTGCGACGAAGGCGACAGCTATTCCCTTTCCAACTTCATTTATGTTTTCCAACCTTTGCATCACCTGGATAAGACCAATGACAGCACCGAGAATGCCCATGGTGGGAGCGAACCCGCCGGCGGCCTCAAATACTTTGGGAATCAGGTCTTCGCGATCCGATTCATTGTCCATATCGAGTTCCATTTTTTCGCGCAGTTCAGCAGGCCGCAGGCCGTCGACTGCCAGGGTCAGGGACTTTCTCAGGAAGGAATCCTCGATCGTGAGGAGCTCTACCTCAAGCGATATTAGACCGTTCCGACGCGCGCGCACAGCGTATCGTATCAGGTCATCAATCAGTTGAGGCGCAGGATCTTCGGTGTGCACAAAGAGATCGACTAATCGGGAGAAGGCCTGTTTTACGACCGCAAACGGAAACTGCAGAATCACCGCGCCAAGTGTGCCTCCAAAGACGATGAGGGCGGCGGTAGGCTGCAGCATCTGTCCGATGTTACCGTGGTCAAGATATACGCCCAGAGCTATTCCGAAGAGGGCAAGCGCAATTCCTCCCAGCGTTCCCCTATCCACAGCGAGCTCCTTGATTTCCCATGGAGTCGATGAACTCCTTGAAGGTGTCCATGGGAGTAGATTCACCTTCTAGGCCGGGCCGGATTTTCGACCAACAGGAGCCGGCGCGCGACGCGCTGAACTGTGCTTCTGGAAGCCGGCAAGAATCGCGATTGCTCACTGTTCCAATACTCCTCAGTTTGGCTGATTGCACGCACCTGGATAAGTCTCCGGGTGGGTCCAGCGCGACGGTCCGCAGGCTTGGACATTGTTACTATCGGTCACAATGCGGCCTTCTATCAGAGCGTTCAGAAAACCACTCGCATGTTATGCGCAGACTGAAATATGGCATAGATGGGAAGCCTGGACTCAAAAGCTCACTCAGGTAGTGTGAACAGGCCCTAGATATACGTGGTCCGGATAGCCAGAACCATTGGAACAGTCTGAAGTCGCCGACCAAGAGGGATCTGATGTCCTGATCGCACCCCAATGCCTGCCCGAATTATGCTGATTGCGAGAAGGGTATGCGATCAACTTCTGGTCCGGGTACGGAAGATGCGAGGGTCTTTACCGCTCTGTCTTGCTTGTCGGAGGGCCTATCTATCGCCGGCGGATATGGGGCGTCGAGTTGCTGCCAGGAACTCCGAACATGCAAGATCATGTCAATTTGCGCCTCAAGCATGCTGGCAGATTTAGTCACTGCTGACTCCATCATCTTTGCGCGGAGATAGGAGTAAAACCTGCCCAGAGTTCGGGCGGATTCCGCGCCTTTCTCAAAATCGAGCCAGCTTTCCAGTTGAGCGAGAACGAGCGCGGCGTGATTCAACTCGCGGCATCTCGCCTCGATATCGTTCTTGCGCAGAGCGTGGGCGGCGCGACGGAAGTCGCCGACCAGCGTATCAAACAGCGCGATCATCAAGCCAATGGTACTTGCGCCCTCAATGGCCGACTTCCGGTAGGAGAGTTCTGTTGTGCTCATGGTCATCCTGTCTTACTCGTGCCATTGCCCAGTTCTGCGTTGAGTTGGGCCATCTGCTGTGGCAGTTGTTGCAACGCAATTTCGGCCGCGCTGTACATCGCTGTCATCACGATTTGCTGATTCGCGATATAGCTCGTCTCGAAGTTGTTGATTTGCGACGTAATGGCTGTGCTCGAGGCACTGATGCTGCTCAAATCCACAGTGAAGGCACCATTTGCAGGACTCGTGAAGGTATTCATCGCGGTATTCATCTGTGCCGCAAAGCCATTCAGCGAGGTGCCCTCAAAGAAGTTTTGAACATCCAATGCGTTGTTTGTCAGGGCGTTATTAAGAGTTGTCGTATCGACACTCAGGGTGCCATCTGAACCGGCGGCGATGCCCAGGTCGTTCAGGGTGGTGACCGTCGTCGTTGTACCAGTTGCCGGAACAGCCACGTAGTTGAGAGCTTGCTGCAATGTGGCCTGCAGGGATCGCACAATGGGATCGGATGCAAGAACACCTTCGGAACCTGTTGCACTGCTGAATTGGAATTGTGACGTCACAAGCCCAATGGCCGTGTTGTAATCGGTGACAAACTGATTGATCGCGTTTGAGGCTTGGGTTGCGTCGGAGGCTACAGTCAACGCCGCGGGGGTTCCGGAGGTAGTGCCGAGCAAGGTAAGCGTGACTCCAGGGATGGCTCCGGTGACGGTGTTGCTCGCGTAGTCGCCTGGTACGCCATCGACCGTAACCGAGGCGTCGGTCCCGGCAACAGCCTGGGTAAATCCAAAGCCGGCGGACTGGCCGGGGGTCGTGCTCGGTTCGTTGATGCTGAACTGGGCCGCGCTGTTGCTGGTAATGGTGAGGGTTTGATCGCCCGCCGCATTGGTGGTCACGGCCGCGGTCACAAAGGCGCTCGGCGTGGTCGTCGAACCCGTCGTGGTGACGTTATTGGGCGCATTGTTGATGGCGGCGGCCAGCTGGTTGTAGTCAGACTTTTCTCCAGCTGTCGTGGTGATGGTTGTGGGCACGCCACCGATGCTCAGCGATATGCTGTTTGCGCCCAGTGTCGTGCCACTGGGCAGCACGGGAGCAGTCCACGACGTATAAGAGCCTGAAACAGAGAAATCGGCCTTCACGCCTGGAGTGTTGGAGATGATCGCCAATCTGGAGCCAGTCGTGTCGGTCACCACGGTTGCGGTAACGCCAAGGCTTTGATCGTTATTGATCGTGGAAGCAAGAGCGGTCAGGTTGGCGGCCTTACCAGTCGTTCCTGTGGTGACTGTGAGGGAGGGTCCAGCCGTCGTGGAGATTGTGATGGACGATGGCGGGAGATTCGCTGTCGCGCTGCTTTCGAGATCCGAGTACCAGGCTCCCGTCGCAGCCAGGCTGTTCACGACAACGGAGTGTACACCTGCAACGGTTCCCGTTGCAGCGGTCGCCGTGACTTCACTACTGGAGGAGGACACAGTTCGCGCTGCCAGGGGACCGGTGAGGGTATTCATCGCCTGCATATCCGTCGCCAGAGCTGCGGAAGCTGTCTGCATTGCCGTGAGAGCTGTGGTCTGGCTTGAGAGTGTCGTCTGGTCAGCCTGCCATCCCCGCTCCGGCGCGCGGTCGGCGTAAATTGCGGCCGCCACCGCGGAGGTAACGTCGATGCCTGGAGTGGTAGCTCCGGTGGCTCCAGCGAGAATGTCGCTGATGCTGTAGGACGCGGCTGCTGTTGATGTGCCAGACAAGAGCGAGTTGACTGCGGAAACAGAGCTCATAGCTTCTACCTACTTCCAGGTTGACGTCACTCGTTTCGCGTCGGCCTGCAGTTCCGGATGATTCATCCGGGAGATGGAACGGTAAGAAACACGGGAGATGGGGAAAGGGTGGCGCCTTGCGGCCCCACCCACCCAGATTACAGTTGGTTGTTGTGTTGGATTACTGGACCAGCTTGAGGACGGCCTGCTGTGCCTGGTTGGACTGCTGCAGGGCGGCCATGCCGGTGGACTGAAGGACGTTGTACTGCGTCATGTTGGCAACGGTCTTGCCGATGTCCGCATTCTGCAGGCTGTTGCTTGCGCTCTGAAGGTTGGTAACCTGGTTGCTCATGACGCTGGTGGCCGCCGTGAGACGGTTGACAGCGGCGCCGATCACACCGCGCTGAGCGGAGATGGTGGTGATGGCGGCGGTTACAGCGGACAACGCCGCGGTTGCGTGTGCATTGCTGCTCAGATCGTCAGAACCCGCGGTTGCCAGACCGAGTGAGGACGCGGAGAGCGAGTTCACGGTGGTCGTGATCTGCGTGTTCGCTGCGCTTGCCGTCGTGCTGCCATCGCTGATGAACACGGTGTTGGTGTTGTTGGTTCCAGCAGCAGCGGTCATCGGTCCGAGGACCGCGTCGTTGCTGGTAACGGAGAGGCCGGTGGTTCCGGTGTTCGGTCCAACCTGCAGCTTGCCGCCAACGATCGTTGCGGTGGTGCCGGCAGACAGTGTACCTGCGGTGGCGGCGGCGGAGACGGCTGCGGTGAGATCAGCGATGGTGCTTGCAGCGCCAGCGGTGAAGATGAACGTGCCGCCCGTCGCGGAGTCGCTGATGCTGGTCGTTGAACCGTTGGTGAGGGCGGTGGTGGAGGCCAGCGAACTCTGGGTCGATGTGAATGTCGTCGGCGAGTTCGAGGCGAACACGTTTACGCCGTTGAAGTTGGTGGTGTTGCCGATCTGGCCGACTTCCGTCAGGATCGACTGGAATTCGTTATTGAGGGCGGTTGCCTGGCTGCCGGTGATGTTGCTGGAAGCGGCTTCCGTGGCGAGCGTTACTGCGCGGTTGAGAAGCGTGCCGACCTGCGACAATGCGCCGTCAGCGGTCTGCAGCATGCCGATGCCATTGCTGGCATTCTGCTGGGACTGGGTGAGTGCAGCGATGTTGGCCGTCATTCCGTTTACGATCGACAGACCAGCTGCGTCGTCCGAACCGGAGTTGATCTTCAGACCGGTAGACAGCTGCGTCAGGGTTTTTTGCAGGCTGGCTTGGGTGTTGGACAAAGCGTTCTCCGCCGTCATGGAGGAGATATTATTCAGGATTGTGAGTGACATTGGGTAAGGCTCCTTTGGTTTGCCATTTGCGCCTGCACTCGGTCTTTTTGGTGGGCCTGGTTTAAGGCTCAGGTTCTCCGAGAAGGAGGTCGTCTTGGACAAACACTCTATCGGTAAGTGTGAAAAATGATTTCAACTCTTACGCGAGATTCTCGAATGCGCGCAACAGTTTTTTTGGCATCAGTGGATGAATTCTGGACTGATCCAAGCAAACAAAGAGCTTTTCTTCCTGTTCATTGCACGGATGTGTCAGTCCGAGGCTTCCTGCATCCATCGGAAAGACTCCCGAGGCGCAGCGATTATTGAATTGCAGCGATCAGTCCAACAGACAAAAGAATTGGAACACCCTCGGTATAGGATGAAAGCGAATCGCAGCGCACGCGAAAACGCACCGGACGTATCCGGTGCGTTTCGCGGAGGGCCCGTTACTTACTTGAGGTAATCGAGAAGGGTCTGGGGGAGGACTTTCGCCGCGGCAGCCAGTACCGCACTGTTGGTAAGTTCAGCCTGGGATAGATTCGTAGCGGCCACGGCGAGATTGATGCCAACCAGCGAGGTCTGCTGAGTTGTCAGAGTCAAAGTTTCCTGGCCGAGGTAGCTATCCTGCGAGCTCAATTGGCTGAGGGCGTTGTCCATCGGGATGCGCTGCTGTCCTATGTAATTCAGCCCCGTGGAAATGGCCGTGGTTGCGGTGCCGATTTGAGCCGTGGATCCGCTCTGAATCGCTGTAATCAATGTGTTCAGCGAGCCAATCACGTTCGGGCCAGATGTAAGCATCTGGCCGCCTGGAAGATTGCTTGCGACGTCCATTGAATCCCCGACCTGGACGCTGTTCACGCTGCTGTTTCCCACGTAGGCATAGGCGTTTGGAACACTTGTTCCGGACGTTGCAGTCATTGCTCCCAGGGCAGGGTCATTCGAAGAAACTACGATTCCGTCCGTACTGGAATTCGTGCCGATGGAGAGCTGGCCCGTAGCATTGATGGTTGCGGTTGTACCTGCAGACAGCGTCCCGGCAGCAGCGGCCCCGGAAACGGCCGCAGACAGGTTGGAGATGGTCTCGCCCGCAGTTACAGTGAAGGTAAAAGTCTTGCCGGTGGATGCGTCGCTGATGGTGGTGATGGAGCCGGCTGTGAGAGGCAATGTGGCGGAGAGTGGCGGCGCGGTGGATCCCTGCGCTGAAGTATAAGTTGCGGATGCGGCGACGAAGGGCGGCGTCGTGGTTTCGGAACCTCCGAAGACATAGGACCCCTGGTAAGAAGTATTGGCCTGCGCAATGACATTGCTAAGGACGCTCTGGAGCTGCACTACGATCGCTTGCTTGTTTGCGGCGGAGTTGGTGCCGTTCGCAGCTGAGGTCCCAAGTGTTACGGCCGAATTCAGCGACGTCACAATGGAACTGATCGCCGAGTCGGCGGTTTGCATCTGAGGCTGGAGGGCGCTTATGTTCTTTGTGTATCGATCAACGTTGGCCGAGGCAGCAAGCGAGACGACCATATTCGCTGCCGCCGCAGGGTCGTCGGAAGGCTGATTGACACGCAGTCCGGTGGACACCTGCTGCAGTGCGGCAGAAAGCGCCTGCTGGCTCTGCTGCATTGCAAATTGAACGTCGGGAACCATGTTTGTAACTCGCATCTTAATCCTTCTGCATACGGTCAACTGCCGCGCCCTGATGGTTTATTCTGCTGCCGCAGTGCCCATGCTCATCGTTGTCTGGAACAGAGCCTGAATTGTTGTGACCACACGGGCAGCCGCCTCGTAGGACTGCTGATAGGTGATCAGATTTGTGGATTCCTGGTCGATAGAGACTCCGGAAACAGAACTGAGCTGGTCATTGAGTTGGAGCAGACTTGCGGCCGTCGCGGTCGATTCGGCGTTGGCGTTTGAGGTGAGACTACCGACCTGATAGACAAGGCTCGAATAAGCGTCCCCTGGGGTTTGACCAGCTGCGAGGGTACCTGTCTGCACTCCACTCAGGTTGGCCAGGTTTCCGTCGCTCCCGGCGGTTCCATCTGAGCTTGCAGCAACCAAGGCAGGATTTGTAATGGCCATGGTGATGGCGCCAGCCGACCCCGCTACGGTTGAAGGAACGGTAAAGAAGTTTTGCCCGGCATTGCCGTTTTGGTCGAAGCCAGTTTTCTGGGCCGCATTAAAGGCATTTCCAAATTGATTTGCCAGTGTATCCAATTGGTTCAGAATTCCGGGAATTGTCTGGTCGCGCGTCTGAACGCTTCCGCCCAGATCTCCGCTGGTGAGCGATGCCGTGACATTGGTGCCGTTGGAGTCAAGAACCTGCGTCATGCCGTTTGCGCCGGTAGATGTCTGCAAGGCAAGGCTTTGTGATCCCACGACCAAGGGAGTTCCGTTGCCCGTGGAGAGCGTGGTGCTGCCATCGCTCGCGTTGGTGACCGATACGCTGGTAAGCGCGGACAAACTCAGGACCAACTGGTTCTGCTGGTCCTGCAGCGTTCCCCCATCCTGCCCTGCCGCCTTCAATTGGACGATTTGCGGGTTCAATGCGGCAATCTGCGCGGTTAGCTGGTTGATTGCGCCAACATCCTGGGTGACCTGGGAATTCAGATTAGACTGCTGGGTTGTCAATGTACTTGATACGGTGTTGAAGGCAGTGGCCAGATTCTGTCCCGCGGTGATTACGCCTTGACGCGAAGAGGCGCTGGTCGGATTTGTCGAGAGACTGGAGAGGCTGGCGAACAGAGCGGACATCTGCGTACCGATGTCCTGAGTTGAGGTGGTGAAAGCGGGCTGTATCTGCTGCATGGAGGCAAGCTGCGCGTTTGCGCCGCTCTGAGACTGGGTTTCCTGCTGGATTCTCGATTGCAGCAGCTCGTCGCGGACGCTCTGATAGCCCTCGAGCACAACGCCGTTGCCTTCGCTCAGGTTTCCCAGGTTGGTAGGCGCCGCTTCCTGCAAGATGACAACCTGGCGGGAATAGCCGGGTGTATTTGCATTCGCGATGTTGTTGTTAGTCGCCTGCAGGGCGCCTGTAGCGGCACCTAAAGATTGGACAGCAATGGACAAAGAAGTGCTAAGAGACATAGATTACATCTCGCAAGACCAGGTCTGATGTTTCAACCGGATCCCGCGAGCCTCCCGAAATTGACCTGTGTGGCTTCTGCACAAAGAAGCAAGGAGCGCTATGGATCTGCCGGAATGTTTCAGCAGAGCCGCATATTGCAAATTCAGCTCACGGATTGCGCTGCTTGTGGCTTGGATCTTCCGCTCAACTGCATCTTCGATACCGGCTGGCGTTGGTCTTTGGGAAAACCGGAGTCCTTCGCTAACGGTATTTGCGATGATCATCAAGCTGGCGCAGAGCATCTCCTGATTCGCTACGCTCTCTTGAAACCGGGGCAGCGCATTGGCTGCAATTGCATCCATGGCGACAGACAGCTCAAGTGCCAAGGCCTGCAGTTGCTGGAGGTATGTGGCGGCAAGGTGATCACGCGTTTGGAGTGCCTCGTAGATCATGCGCAAGTCCCTCTGAGGTGGAAATCTCTTTCCTGGTCAATCAAATCTTCTGTTTGCAGCGATCGCTTGCTCACTCGCCATTGCTGGCAATGAAAGCTTCGGCAATCTTGCCCGGGTCAATTTCATAGGTGCCGCCGTTCACCGATTGGCGGAGCGCATCCACCTTGGACTGCCGGATCGCCGGGGAATTCATCGCCTGGTTGGTCAGCGACTGGACCGATGCGCTATCCGAATGAAATGTTGTCCTATCTTCCGTCGTGCTCTGAAAATCGATATTGCCGGTGTTCGAAGCCTTTTTCGTGCTTGGGCCGGCTGTCAAATGGCTTGGCGGAAGGTTGTTCAAGTCAATCTTCATGAAAACTTCTCCTGTCTCAACGGTACTGCTATCGGCAAGCGGAGAGAATCATTTCAGTCTGCGCCATGCAATTATGAGCAGGGGCTCGTTGAGAACCTGGATACGGCCATCGGTTTCAAGCTGGAGGCGACTTTGCCGCAGAAGCAGCCGCGACCTCATCCGCCTTGTGGAGTTGCGTTGAAATCATCCTGGCGATGCCAATTCCGCCGCCGGCGGTCATCGCACTTCCCAGTTGCTGCATGGCAAGCCCCTGAAACTGCTCCTTGCCCGGGTCAGAGTCTTGACCGTCTTCGCCGGGTACCGAACCAAAGCTCTCCTCCGCCTTCTGCAGCCAGGTTCCCAGGAGAATGGATTCGAAATCTTTTGCCGACTTTTCGATTTTGGCGTTTTCCCGCGCAGCCGAAGATGCCTTGCGGAGCACCTGATCCGGGTTGGATATCTGCGGTCCGCCAAGGGGTGGGGCCATCAAGGCAGACGTCAAAGGAATGGACATTAGATGACCTCCAGGTCGGCCTGCAGTCCGCCTGCTGCCTTTATAGCCTGCAGAATCGCGATGATGTCGTGCGAAGTGGCGCCGATGGTGTGGAGCCCCTTAATCAGTTCGTCCACATTTGCCCCTTCTTCCAACTGGATCGATTGTGCGGGCCCATCGCTGACGGTTTGTTTTGTTTCGGATACAACCTGGGTTGTACCAGTATTCGAGAAGGGCGCCGGCTGAGAAACCAGCTGTGTGGTCTTCACTTCAATCGTCAGGCTGCCATGGATGACGGAAACCGGCGAAAGCCTCACATCGCCGCCCATGACGATTGTGCCTGTCCTCTCGTTCACGACGACTTTGGCTGGAGACCGGAAGCTGATGGAGAGGTTCTGAATGCGTGCGATGAGGACCGGTACCGAGATTTCGCCGCTTTCGGCAACATTCACGTCGATACGGCGGCTGTCGAGGGCGGTCGCGATTGTCCTTCCGAATTCTTTGTTGACCACGTTTGCAACGTCCCGCGCCGCAGTGAAGTCGGAATTGAGCAGCAGGAGAGAGACAGTCTTGAATTGACTCAGATTCACCGCCGCGTCCCGCTCAACAGTTCCGCCCTCAGAGATTCTTCCCACAGTCGGATGATTCACCGTCTTCGTGTTGCCCGCCGAACCTTCGGAGTATCCTCCGATGACGAGCGGCCCCTGCGCCTCAGCGTACACGTCTCCATTCGGAGCCCGCAGAGCTGTGAGCAGAAGGACACCGCCTTGGATGCTTTTGGCGTCACCTACCGAGGACACGGTCACATCGAGCTTCATACCCGGCCGCGCAAATGGTGGAAGCGTCGCTGTCACGAATACGGCGGCGACATTCTTGACAACCACGACGCCCGGGACAATCTGAACTCCCATCCTGCTCAGCGTATTGGCCAGAGTCTGCACCGTAAAAAATGTCTGTTGCGTATCGCCTGTGCGGCTCAGTCCAATGACGAGGCCGTATCCGACCAACTGGTTGTCACGGACGCCCTGGATCTCGGTCACATCGCGCAGCAGGACTTTCCTGTCAACCGGACCGGCCAGCAGGGCCAGCGAAGAGGAGACGCACAGGAAGAGCGGCAGGATGAGTCGCTTGATTCTGCTGGGACGCCGGCTGCGCCCCTGATGAGCCGGATTGTGACTTAGAAGTTCAACAGCCATAAGATAGCCCTCGTAAGACGATTCGGCGGTCGCACGCCGTCTGAGATGATTCCCTTGCCCTTCATCTCGATTTCGAGATTACTCAGAGAAGTCGAAGCCACTGTATTGTTTGGCCCTATGTCCCCGGGCCGTATCATGCCGCGGACGGTCACATCCTCGTGCTGGTTGTTCATGAAGATTTGCCGCTTTGCCTCCACCACCAGGTTTCCGTTTGGGAGCACGGCAATCACCTGACCGGTGAGACTGGTGGCAAAGAGAGTGTTGGTCGCCGTCGAACCCTGGCCCTTGAGTGCCGACGAAGAACTGGCCGCCAGAAGGGGATTGGTTGAAACCGGAGACTTACCCAGAACGCCTGTGATGCTCGAGGTCGTGTTGAAGCTTCGCTCGCTGTCCACTGTTCCGGATTGCGTTGCTGTTGTTTGGACGACAACCTGAATTGTGATCGTGTCGTTCAATCGACGCGCCTTGTAATCCACCGAGAAGTCATGAAGGGGGCTTTGTGCCGTCCATAGACTTCCGACCGTGTGCTCGGCCTCATTGGGAATGTATTCCTGCTGCAAGCGCGTGATGTAATCCGCGCGCAGCATCTCGGGCGTCTTTCCCTTCGCCTTGGGTTTGTCCACGCCATAGGCACCAGCCGATGCCGCCGCCACGAGAAGGAGGATGACGGCTTTCCGCAGCGAATTCGAGGGAATCAACATCTTAGAAGCTCCTTTTCAACAACTGCGCGCTGACCACTTCAGCGGTATAAGTGTGCTTATGGTCCAGCGTTGCGACGCGGATACGGTGGCCAGCCACGCCGTTCTCGAGGCTCACTACGGAGATTTGGATATGAGCCCGATTGTCGTCCATCATGAGCGTGGCCTGCGCGCCCGCCCGGATCGCGACCGGCGGCTTTTCAAGTTGCGCCGCGTTTGGGGCGGCTGGGTCCGAGTACGGCCCCGTCGCTCCCTTGACCATCGCGTAAAACGGCAGACATCTCCCAGGCAAACGGCAGGTGAGTTTGATCCATGTGACGGATTCCGTGGCGACCGTGGAGCGCCGGTCGCGAGTGGAGGAAACCGACAAGACGTCAAGTGCCGGGTCGGGCTCGGTAGCAACTACCCTGGCGGGGAGAAAGACGTGCGCATCCTTCGTTGTCAAGCCTCGAAGTGAGAGGGCCTGCGCGATCTTTGGCGCGCTCAGAACATAGCGATCCTGGGACGCTGCCTGGGACTCGGATTGTCCCAACCCAAGCAAGGCGATGGCCGCTATCCCCAAGACGAAGGCAAATCTCGCATTCATAGACTCTCGTTCCTCACTCATATTTCCTACCGACGCTACTGCGCCAGTTGATTGAGCTGCTGCAACATTTCATCGGCGGCCTTGACAACCCTGGAGTTCGATTCATAGGAGCGCTGAGCGAGAATCATTGCCACAAATTGGTTGACAACGCTGACGTTTGACTGCTCGAGCATGCCCTGCTGCAGGGTTCCCAGCCCATCGGCTCCGCCCGGAGCTCCAATGATCGGCTCACCGGATGCGGTGGTAGGCAGATAAATGTTGTTTCCCGCGCTGTTGAGCCCCCCGGGATTGATGAAGAGAGCCGTCTGAATGCTCCCCACCTGGGTGGCTGCCGTCTGACCGGGCTGGGTGACAGAAACGGTTCCGTCACTCCCGATGCTGACACTGAGCGCATCCGCTGGGATTGTTACCGCCGGCTGCAGCGGGTTTCCATCGGACGTTACCATCATTCCCTGCGCATCCGGATGAAAGGAGCCGTCGCGCGTATAGCCAATCTGTCCGTTGGGCATCAAAATCTGGAAGAATCCCGCGCCCTGAATTGCAAGATCAAAGGGATTCCCGGTGCTGGCGAAGGCGCCCTGCGTCTGGATAATCTCCGTCTCCGACGGCCTGGTTCCCAAACCAATTTGCAGGCCCGCAGCGATAGTTGTCTGCTGGGTCGCCGCAGAGCCTGGCATGATCTCATTCTGATACAAGAGGTCGGTAAAGTTGACCTGGCGTTGCTGGAAGCCGGTGGTGCTTGAGTTCGCGAGGTTGTTTGCGATGTTGTCCAGATTCAACTGCTGAGCGGTCATTCCGCTGGCGGCCGTATAAAGAGCACGAAACATATCCAGTACCTTTCATTTCTGCCTCGGTAGGCAAGAGTCGGTAGGTTAGCTGACGCGGGGAAGGTCCTGAGCCGCGGTCTTGTCGAGCTCGGTGCTGAACATCGTCAACACACGGCGCATGGTTTCCACTTCGCGTTGAGCGGAGATCATCTCCACGACGCTGGTGACGGGATTCACATTTGAGCTTTCGAGTGTTCCCTGCCTGACCTGGGAGTTTGTGGCCGGAAGTTCTGTTCCAGTGGGCGCTGTGTAGTAGGTCCCGCCTGCGCTCTGAATCTGCGTCGTGGGTGCGAACTCGACCAGCTTGAGCCGCCCCGAGATGGCCCCGTTTGCGGAGATCGTTCCGTCTGCACTGATTGAAACTGGTTCTCCGACAATCGTGATCGGCCCGTTCTCACCCAATATCGGATCGCCTGCGGCAGAAATCAACTGTCCCTGCGGAGATATGCGGAGGTTTCCACCTCGGGTGTATTTGGTGCCATCGGCGGTTTGTACCGCGAAGTACCCAGGGCCTTCCATGGCAAGATCCAGCTCATTGCCGGTGTGAACAAGCGCACCCTGCGAAGTGTCCAGATGCGTGCCGCTCAGAACACCGAAGTCGTTTGCGTCCTGGTTCAATTCAGAAAGCTGGTCGCTCCCGGTAGTTGCCAACAGGGAACTGAAGACGTTGTGAGTTGCCCGGAACCCCGAAGTGCTGGTGTTGGCCAGATTATTCGCGATCGTTTCCAGCGCTAGAGTGCGTGATATAAGCCCCGTGCAGGCGGCATAGTACCCACTGTTCATGGTGTGGCCTCGCCTAGTAATAAGCACGTCGGGGGCCACACCTGATCGATCAGATTATTTCCGATTTTTGGGGTGTTTTTCGCAAAAGCGATGGATTTGCGAGCCAGAAGGGCACGAGGAATTAAGAGTAAATGAGGAGCGGATGAGATTGAGTGTTGCTTCCACGCGGGACTTGATCCTCTTGATCGGAATTGAGAACCGGATTTGACTCAGACTCACCGTCTTTGAGCTGAAGTCAGCACGGGTTTCGCGGCGCAGGCAAGCCAGGTGAGTGGAGTTGGGAGAACCAGGCCATGCGCACTTGTGGTAAAGAAGGAAATCACCTAGCTCAATCGTGCGCTTCGGGGTCTGGCGTTGCCCAGAGCAGCCTGATCGAATTCCTTTCGCGAGTCGGCAACCTTGTGCGCTGCGGAGAGGATGAACTTCCATGTTGAGCAAGGACTGGAGTGATTCACTGTACGAATCGCGGCGAGAACAAAGAGCGGCAGAGATCCCTCCATTGCGACGAGCGCGCCTTGCCTTATGCGATCCATGGAGCCGCCCTTCATGTTCAGAGCCGCTGGGACTGCTTCGATATCGTGGAGAAGTCCGACGAGATAGGCGTCCTCTGGAGAGATATCGTCAACCAAGCCAGCGACAAGCCGCGCATATTGGGCGACCAGCCGGCAGTGCTTCCATAACGCAGTCGTCGCGGCGTGTTCGGTGTCACAGGGAAACGTACGGGATGAGATTGCACCAAACCAGGAATCCACCTCGAGGCCCGCAAGACAGTTCCCCATTCCGATGGGACGCTCCGGAGTCTGCCCGTACTCTGTCCCAATGAGGCGCAAGATCTGGATGGTGGCTCCGACATCGCTCAATACGAGTTCGGATGCCATCTGCAAATCAATGCAGGACTCGTGCAGGAGGATCTGAAGGCCGAGGACGGTTGACAACATGACGGGCACCTCGTCGAGGAAATCTGACTCCTGCTGGGGAGCCGATCTCTGCTTTCGGAAGTGATCGTGGCTCCGGGCGGACGAGGGAATCCAATTGTGATCGCGGATGGGGCTTGCGGCATAATTCAGCACTGATTCACTCCTGAATTCATCTATCGGCATCGAAAGAAAACTGTCCAAGCAAATGCGACGATTCCTGACATTACGGGAGCTATTTCTGATATGTGAGGCAAATGGGAGAAAACTGGAGGAGAGCTGCGGGGGCATGGACTCAACCCGCATTGAACAGGAAATCGACATCTTTGGAAGCGAACTTCAGCCGCGCCCACAGAAACTTTCTGCACCTGCCGATCACGGCCTCAACCAACTCGCCTTCAGCGCCGCAATCGAGGAGGATCTGGGCCATTTCTGCGGGTGTTTTGACCGGTTGAAACTTGGATTCACCCTGCATTACGACTTCTGGCTGCTCTTGAATCAGGTTCAATTCGTTCAAATGGGACTGAAAGTCAGCCATGGAGATGAAACAGGGTTCCGTCTTATGCCCTGTCATTCGCTCAATCAAGTACAGCAGCCCATATTCGATGGAATGAACAAAACCAACCAGAAGCAGGTTTCTTGCACGGGTGTAGTGCAATGGGATCATGGAATAGGCCTGAATGAGAGGCTCCGGAATTTGAACACTCGACAGGCTGGCCTGACTCGTGAGCGCAAATGCCGGGCAATCCCACTGAATCGCTCGTGCCGCAGTCAACTGCGCTTCACTGACAAAGCCCAGTCGCATCAGGACCATCCCAATCTCTTCTCCGGTTTCTTTTTGGTCATCCAAACCCGCCCGGAATTGCTCGCGGGTGATAGAGCCGCGATTGATAAGGATATGGGCAAGCGACATCCGCGCGACGTGCTCCGGCTGCACAGTCACCATCTCCAGAAGCTTCGACAGCTCAGCCTCCGCAGCAGCTGCAAAACACGCTAAGCTGCAAGAATAGCTTCCATGCATGCTGATTCGCGTTTTGCCTGTAGTCAGTTGTCGCAAGGCCAGGGATCGATGACAGATTGCGCATCGGGAGGCGTTCGCCTTGCTTCCGGCAGCCAGGGCCGGAGGTTTTAGACGGATGAGCTTCATGTTCTACGTGACTCCTCATTCATTTCATTGCTCCGCGAATGGGCATCGGCGATCAATAGAGGAACGGGGAGGAGATGGACTGTGTGACTTCAGTTACACGCAGTCCATAGTTACCGTCGATGACGACCGCCTCGCCTCTTGCGATCACTCTCCCCTCGAGAAGGAGTTCAACCGGTTCCTCAACGTGTCGATCAAGTTCAACAACCGAGCCGGTTGTAAGCTCCAGAACTTCGCGCAACGTAAGCTGACGCTGGCCAAATCGGAGCGTGACATTCAATTCAACATCCATGACCAGTTCGAGGTTTACTGGATCTGGGGATGAACCATTCAGCGCTGTCTTTGCGGGCTTCCCGGCAGTTGCGGCCGTGCTCACGGCCTGCGCGCGAAGGGAGAGGGAAGCAGCGATCTCCGGGCTAAATCGCATCGATACGGTGAAGCGATTCGAGTCGCCGTCAGCCGCAGTCATCTGAACAGAGTCCGCACTCTCCGACAGGGGCTCAGACGCGGAAGTTGCCTCGACCGCAAATTTGCCGTATTCCCGACCTGCAGCGGCGAGGAAACTGGAACTCGCCACATTGATCAGTTTCAGGAGGGCAGCGGCCTGCTCTTCGCCAAACTCCTCGATCGGTTGACGAGAACCCTTGGAAAGAAGCATAGTGGCTTCGTCGCGTCGGAACTCGAGCAGGACTTCCCCATCCAGACTGCCTGTGAGCGTGAGCTTCAACCAGACCGGCACCGAGTCATCTGGACTCGCCTCCGCATCTGGTACGGCGGCGACCAGCCAGGGCGATCCAGTGGCTTCGGAAATTGCCCCAGCCATTGCGTCAAAGAATGCAATTGAGAAAGCCCGATTGTTTGCTTCAGCAGCCTGCTTGGTCATACTACTCCTTTGTCGCGACCGGTTCATGCGATTGGGACAACAGTTGTGCCGCCTTCCGCGTACCGTTGCGAACCGGCAATGCTTCAAATATTTCTACGTTCTCGACAGTCAGTTTTCCCGGAGTCTTCAGCGGAGCCTTCATTTTCAGGATCATTCCCGGCTTGAGGCCGATCAAATCTTTCACCATCACCCGCATCTGCGTAATGTCGGAAGAGACCTTGAAATCGCAGTCGAGGATTCGCTCGCGCAGGCTCGGATTCCGCAGCAGACGAAGGCTGGAACTTTTCTTCGATTGCGCAGCCTTGAGATATCTGAGAAGGAAACCTACGAACGAAGTAGGCAGCACGATATTGAAGGGCCTGGTAGACAGTCCCACGGTCATCTCGAACATCAATAGAACGAGTTTTTCGTTCTGCATAAAGACCTGTTGAATCAAGCCCGGCTTGATGCAATGACCCGGTGACAGCGACAGGTTCAGAGCTCTCCACGAGCGCTCGACCTGTTTGACGATGATGGCGGTAACGCTTTCCATGATGTCTTCGTCGATCTCGGTGAGTTCGCGGGCTTCTTCAAGAGAAGTTCCGGAACCGCCGAGCAGAAGGTCGATGATGGGAAAGACGAGTGCAATATCCATCTCCATCAGGAAATTGCTCTCCATCACGTTCAGCGCACATGGAACCAAGTGGCTGGTTGACGGCACGCTGCTGATATAGTCGGCAATCGGCATCTGTTCGAGCGACAGAAGCTTCAGCCGAAGGGATGCTCCAAGATAGAGTTCCAGCGCGTCGGTTACGTTGAGCGCAAACTTGTCATGAAGTTCGGTCAACGCCCTCGCGTTTTCATTCGATAGTCGCCCGGCATATCGGAAGTTGCAGGAATGAATATTCCGCAGTCGCCCCGTTTGGGCGCTCTTCGGAGTTCCCCTTGTCTCAACTTGTTTGGACGTCGCTGTCATGCACGCATTCCAAACTGCGCGTCACCTGCGCCCCGGCTCGTGGCAGTTGGACGGCTTTGAATTATGGGCTCTTCCTTGCGAAGGTGGCTGAGCAGAGACCGCAATTTTAGAGTCACACTGGCATGTATCTGCGATACGCGCGAGACGGCAATGCCAACAATCTCAGAAATTTCCTTCATTGTCAGTTCCTCCTGGTAGTACAGCGACAAGATCAATTGCTCGCGTTCCGACATTTGCGAGACTGCTTCAGCAAGATGGGCCTTCATTTCGCCTTCCAGACAAAGATCGAAAGGATTGTCGCCGCTCGCGCTTTGTGCAGACTCAATCAGGTCATAGGAGATGTTGGGATCGTCCGAGGAACCAACCTGCTGCCCAACGAGGTGAAGGCCGTCCAACTCCGTCATTGTCTTTTGCAACTCGTCAAGGCTAATCCGCAGATCCGAGGAGATCTCTTCTTCAAGAGGATGCCTTCCCAGGGACCCTTCTAGTTTGACGATGGACCCGGCAATCTCACGTCCCTTCTTGCGCAGGGTGCGTGATCCCCAGTCCAATTTCCGCAGACTGTCGAGGATTGCACCCCGGATGCGGAATTTTGCAAACGTTGAAAAGCGTGCATCCTTTGTGGAATCGTAATTACGGCAAGCTTCAAGAAGGCCTATCACGCCCGCCTGAACCAAATCCTCCAGCTCCACATGATTGGGCAACCGTTCACGGATTCTTGCCGCCACGTAGTAGACCTGCGGTAGTTCACGCATCACGAGTTCATTGCGCTCATCGTCGCTGGAATTGCTTGTGCTGTAAGCTACGGCTGCAGTTGTCATTCACTCACTTCCTTTGTTTGCCGATTGGTCGATCTGCTTCTGAGTTTCGCGAATCTCATGAAAATGCCGAGAGCAAGCGCAGCGTTACCCAGCCTGATATCTGGTCGTTTCAATGGAGGACTCCTACTGACTGGACTGGTGTCATGGGAGGAATTTCCCCTGGCGAAATAACGACGATCTTCGGAATGAACGGCTCAAGCAGGCGGCGAAGGTAATAACGGCCGGGTGAAGAGCAGAGCAGTACCGGCGGCGCTGCAGCGATTTCGTTTCCGAAATTCGTCCGCAAGCCGTCCAATACCCGGCGTGCCAGCGACACTTGCTGCGGACTTGAAAGAGTCTGATTGGGCTGGAGATTCGATCCGCGCATGCATTCCTCCTCAATTGACGTGGCGAGTGTAACCACTCTTAGCTCGCCATGCTCATTCAGAAGTGGCCGGATCAGTGCTCGTCCCAATGTGTGTCGAACTGCCTCAACGAGGGTGATCGGATTTTTGTTGAAAGAAGCGGTGTCCACAAGGGTTTCGAGAATTGTGCCCAAGTCGCGGATTGAGACCTGCTCCCGCAAGAGTTGCTGCAAGACTTTCTGCACCTCGCCGAGGCTCAAGAGCTTCGGGATGAGTTCGTCGGACAAGCGCGGGTGAGATTCGCTGAGCCGGTCAACCAGCCTCTTGGTTTCCTGGCGCGACAAGAGTTCACTCGCGTTGTGTTTGATAACCTCAGCAAGATGAGCTGCCAACACAGAGGTAGCATCGACGACTGCATATCCAGCGGCAATTGCCTGGCCCTGCGTCATGGGAGAGATCCACTTCGCAGGCACATCAAATGCAGGCTCGCGGGTATCCTGACCGGGCAGTTCAGGCGCATTGGCATTCGAACTGATTGCAAGAAGGCAATCCCGGCGCAATTCCCATCGCGCGATTTCCACGCCTCGAAGGTAGATGACATACTCGCGTTCCTTGAGGGCGAGATTATCCGTGATGTGAATGGATGGCACGAGGAAGCCTAAGTCTCGAGCAAGATTTTTGCGCATAGATTTCACGCGTGACAGAAGTTGGCCGCCTTGACTTGCATCGACGAGAGGAACCAGGCCCACGCCTACTTCGAGCATCAGTTCGTCAAGCTTCATCACCGCATCCATTGGATCGAGTGCAGGAGCAGCCGCACCGCCCGCCGTGGCAGCCTTGATGCTCAGGTCCAGCGCTTCCAACTCATCGACCACAGGCACCGCTTTCATCTTCCATGCGGCAAACATCAACACAGCAGCAAGGGTGAAGAAAGAGAATTTCGGCAAGCCAGGGATAAGCCCCAGAGCCGTCAGCGCTCCGCCGGCAATCCACAACAGCCGAGGGCTATTGAATAGCTGCTTGCCGACGTTGACGCCGAGACTTTCCTTGGAGGCAGCCCGTGTGACGACGATTCCACCCGCAACTGAAACGAGAAGTGAAGGCAGAATGGTTACCAGACCGTCGCCCACCGTGAGGATCGTGTAAGTCTTCAAAGCGTCCTGGAATGGAACGCCTTGCTGAAACACGCCGATCAGGAAGCCGGCAACGATGTTGATTGCCATAATGAGAATGGTGGCCAGGGAATCTCGTTGACTGAAGCGGGCAGCGCCATCCATTGCTCCGCAGAACTCTGCCTCCCGGGCTACGCGCTCACGCCGGGCTCGAGCCTGCTGTTCATTGATGATGCCCGCGTTTAGATCGGCATCGATTGCCATCTGTTTGCCTGGCATCGCATCGAGGGTAAAGCGGGCTGTGACCTCCGCAGTTCGCACAGCGCCGTGACTGATGACCAGGAACTGAATGGCGATTAGGGCCAGAAACAGGACGAAGCCAACGATGTAATTGCCGCCGACTACAAACTGGCCGAAGGCTTCAATGACCTTGCCCGCGGCAGACGTGCCCTCATTGCCGTGGAGCAGGATGCGGCGTGTACTGGCCAGATCGAGCGACAACCGAAGCAGAGTAAGCAGCAGAAGAAGACTCGGGAAAACGGAGAACTGAACAGGGCGGAGAATCTGGATGGCCGTGAGCAGAACGAGTATCGATGCGGTAATACTGATGGTCAACAGAAGATCGAGAAGGAAGCTTGGCAATGGAACAAGCATCACAAAGACCATTGCGACTGCGGATATTGGCGCGATCCACTCGCCGGACTTCTTGAGAACTGCTATCACTCGCTGCATCATTGGGCCACCGGCGCTTTCTTTGAGGAAGAAGCTGAGGGATCTTCAACCTTCTGCCCGGAAGCATTTCTCGATCGTCGTTCCGCCTCACCGCGCCGCACTTCAGCTTGAGCGCGGAAGACGGTGGCCAGGATTTCGGCAACGGCCTGATAGAGCTTCGAGGGAATGGAGTCGCCGACTTCCACGCTTTTGTAAAGAGCCTGGGCCAGAGGTCTGTTTTCCACGAGCATGATCCCGTTGTCGCGGGCTAACTGTTTGATTCTTTCTGCGAGCAGGTCACGTCCCTTGGCCACGACCGTCGGCGCGGGCATGTCCGGTTCGTATCGGAGCGCCACCGCATAGTGGGTTGGATTGGTGACGATCACCGTTGCAGTTGCGGCCGCCTTGAGCGACTGCCTTCTCCGCATCGCCCTTTGCACCTGCCTGATGCGCGATTTGATAACTGGGTTTCCGTCCGTTTCTTTAGATTCCTGCCGGACTTCCTGTTTGGTCATCTTCATGTCGCTGTCCATTTTCCTCAGAGTAAGGAAGTAGTCGATTGCCGACCATGCCAGCAGGACGAGCCCCGATTTCCAGGTCAGATCGAAGATCATGGATCCAACAAAATTGGCAAAGACTCGGAGGCCAAGGCTGGAAGCATGCACCATCATCTCCCAATGCGCTTGCACCGAATTGACGGAGAGCCAGACGATGGCCCCGAAAGGCAGCAGAGACTTGAGCAGGTTGCTCAGGCCCATGGGAGAGAAGATCTGCCCTAGTTTGCTGGCGGGATTGAATCTTTCAAACTTGAGGGCCAGCGCTTCGGGAGCAAAGTTGACACCACCCTGAGCGAGCCCGGCAAAGAGCGAGAGCAACATTCCAGCTGAGAGGACGGGGACAATCCAGCGCATCACTTCGACCGCGCTCCAGAAGAGGGCAGGTCCGTTGCTGTCAAGGTTGCCTGTCGAGGCGGTAAAGAGGGTGTTCCGGTAGAACGCAGTCCAGTGTGTGACTGCGGTGGGCGCCATCAGAGCCATGACGCCGACCACACCAGCAAGCGCGAAAACACCGGGAAGGTCGCGGGAACGGGCTACCTGGCCCTGTTCTCGCGCCTTGTCCCTGCGCTTTGGTGTTGCTTGTTCTGTTTTGCTTCCGTCAGCCATATATCCCCGTGGAGTGTGAGGTTATTGAGCAAGATGAAGAAGATGGTCGGCCTGCACCATCGAAGCGAGAAAGAGGTGTGCGAACATATCCGGCCAATACTTGAGAGCGCAAATCAGAACCAGCAGTCCCAGAATGCTCTTCACTGCTGGCCCGAGCAGCATCAAGGGCAACTGAGGAGAGGCCTTTCCGAGGAGGCCAAGCGCAATGTCAGCGAGGAGGGTTGCAGCGAGCACGGGCGCGGCAATCTGGATACCGATGGCGAACACTCCGGCCCCCACGTGCAACACAGCGGCCGTGAAAGCTCCGCCAAAGTGACCCGAGGCCGGTGGCAGATAGTCGAAGCTCCGTGCCAGTGCACGCAGGATCCAAAAATGAACATTGAGTCGCAGAAAGATCAACATTGCAATGGTCTGGTGAAACGTCGCCACCACGGTCGATTCGACCTGTGTTTGCGGATCGAGAATATTGACCAGCGAATAGCCCATTTGCACGCTCAATATCTGGCCGGCCATCTGTACGCCGTCAAAAACCACATTCGTAGCAACCCCGAGTGCGACCCCAATCAGCAATTCGCTGAAAACCATCATGGGCCAATGACTGATCGTCGTTGCCGGAATCTTGGAAGAAAGCATCGGATACAGAAGTGCGGTCAAGGCCAGCACCAACACGGCCTTTACGCGCGCCGGGATGACAATGCTGCCAAAGAAGGGCGCGAACAGCATGATCCCAGTCAGCCGGACGCCGATAGTCAGCAATGCTCCGAAGATCTGAACCAATGAAATGTTCACTATTGCAGCACCCAGTGAAAGTCCGACAGAAGGCCAATTGTGTAGTGTGCGAGATGCCGCCACATCCATGGCATCATGAAGAAAAGTGTCGCTCCGGTTACAAGCAGACGCGGCACGTGCGACAAGGTCTGATCCTGCAGGGATGTAAGCACTTGCACGATGTTGACCAGCAGACTGATGATGATGGCGGCCGCCAGGATGGGCGCGATAAGAATCACGACCTCCTGAAGCATTGATCGGGCCATCATGACTACTTCATCTACGCCCATCAGCTGAAACTCCTCATCAAGGCGCCGATGAGTAAATGCCAGCCGTCCACCATGAGAAACAGCAGCAGTTTGAGCGGCGTGGAAATGACGACCGGCGGCAATTGCATCATGCCGACTGAGGTGGTAATCGATGCAACGACCATATCGACCACGAGGAAAGGCAGGAAGAGCACGGCGCCAATCTGGAAGCCGGCCTTCAGTTCGGAGAGGATGTATGCCGGAAGCAAGACGCGGAAGGAAACATCGTTGATGTCCTTGGGGCGAGGCTCCTTGGCGATATCAAGAAACAGAGCGACATCCTTTTCGCGCACGTAGTGCGACATGAATTGCCGCATCGGAATTCCGCCGCGCACTACAGCGTCCATGGCGGTGATTTTGCCCGCTTGCAGGGGGACCACCGAGTCGTTGTAGATCGCCACGCCGACCGGTTGCATCAGAAAGAAGGTCATGATGACGGACAGCCCAATGAGGGTCTGGTTGGACGGCGTGGTCTGCAGTCCGAGCGCCTGGCGGAGAAAATGAAAGACGATCAAGAGCCGTGCAAACGGTGTCATGCAGATCAGGATGGAAGGGATAATCGTCAGAAAAGTGAGCAGGACGACGATTGTCCATTGCGCGGATCCACCACCCAGCCCGGAGATTCGCAGTTCATTGCCATCCACCGGCACAGGGCCTAACTGAATCGGACCTGCGGACGGTGGCAGGGCGATGGGCTGTTGAGGCGGATCTACAACCGGCGCGCTGCTTGGCACATTGGGTAACGGCTGTAAGTTCTGTTGACCGATTGCATCGCCAAACTGGTCTTCTCCGAACACTCCAAAAGCCAAGAGCGCAGTCGAAGATATCGAGATGCCAGGGAACCCGGTAATGGCCGCGGCGGGCATTGCCATCGCTGGCTTTGCCGGAACGAACAGCAGAAGGCAGAACACGGCGATGCTCACGATCGAATTCTTCATATCTGTTGCCCGAGTTGCTCGATCAAAGGCTCGGCAGTGTGCTGCTCGGGAGCCGAAAGGGCTTCTTTGAGGAGATTTTGAAAGGGTTCATTTTCTTTGAGTTGCGCCAACAGTGTGACGTTTGTCGCACCGCCCCCCACAAGATATTGAATTCCATCCATCTGGACGACAGCGATGAAGCGCTTGTCACCCAAAGATACGGTTTCGGTCACCTTCAGGCGCCTGCCCCGTGACCGTCCGGACCGGCGTTCGCGAATCCAATTGAGTGCGAGCGACAAGAGGCCTGAGGTGTGATGGAGGACATTGGCGCCAGTGCCGGCCGTCGGGGCCGAAAGCCGGACACTGACCTTGAACGGAGGCTTTTTCGTGATGGGCTCTGCCACGTTCGGCACCGGATTCGCGGCCCTGATGGGTGTCTGGTTCTGCTTGCAAAGAAAGATGGGTGGGGGCACCGGTTCACGACGCTGGGACCGTGAAACGCGGGTGCGTGCCGGCATGCCTCGCAAGGAGCCGACCGCTTCGGATATGTCAGTCACGGCCGTCCTCATGAAAGGTCCGTGAGTCGCACGGCGAGGCGTTCCCCAACAACCTCGAATTCGGTCCAGCCAACAAGCTGCTCGTTCACGCGTAGCGGAAGATCACTGCTCTGATGATAGGACGTCTCAACGATTGAGCCACTTACAAGGCCAAGAAGATCGCCGACGGTAAACCTCAGCACGGGTATATCGAGCGCAATTGTGCAGGGAAGCCAGGGCAAAGACTCGCCTGGGTTCAACTCTGGCTGTCTATCGGACAACACCATTTCCTTTGCCGAATTCGATTCCAGCGCAAGGTGCGCATTCGTGATTGCAGTCTTCATGGGTCTCTCTTCCGTTGCCACCGCTGGCCACTTGAGTTGGCCATACGATTAGGGTTAAAGCAATCGGGAGACCGTTTGCCAAAGCACGGGAGAGACTATCCTGGTCAAGCTGGGAAATATGGCTAAGTTGTTGCTAAATATGGTGAAGTAAATTCGCAAGATCTTCGGTTCGGTTCTCGAATAGAGGACGGAGCCCAGCGATGTTGGAAGCTAGGTGAGGCCGGCATGAGACACATTCACTGAAGGTGGGCAAGTCAGGTCAGCAATTGTGCTGACCTGACTTGCCTTTAATGCAATGCTAAGAAACTAGGGCCTGTTCACACTCCCTGGGTGGTGGCGACGGGAACCAGTTTTTCTCAGTTCAAGGAGTGACGAGTGCGCTGTAACCGGTTACTGAAGCGA